>Ga0209490_10000011_pt1 | contig 244113 bp, 189 predicted proteins | sample MAT06_FD_187209 | JGI IMG/M metagenome (GOLD analysis project Ga0209490, IMG submission 187209) | Freshwater microbial communities from Lake Fryxell liftoff mats and glacier meltwater in Antarctica - MAT-06 (SPAdes) (version 2) | ecosystem: Environmental > Aquatic > Freshwater > Ice > Liftoff...
CTTTATCGATTTTTATCATGATGTATGAATATACACCATCAAATAATCCCGCATTGCGCATTGGAAGTGTCTTGAGGTTAATGCGCTGCGGGATTCTCGAATCTACACGATGGAGCAAAGTAATAGTCCGACCGATGAATTCCGATATCTCCATCGCGTGATTCGGGATAATACCAATTCTGAATGAAGTGGTAAATGCCGTTATAGTAGCTGTTGTCAAGGCTGAGCCTAGATTAGAGATACGTAAACCCAAATCAAGCGATAGAAAAATTGCACCCTAATTTTGCCGATGAATGCAGTATTCTATCGCTTAGATTGGAGAATCCCGCACGCATTCTACAAAAATTGCCCTAATGCGTAATGCGGGATAAACGGTATTAGCACTTCATAGCGAATCCCAAAGCGGATTCTGGGTTTAAGGTAAACGGATCAGACGAAATAGGCTTCTGGTTTCGAACTCTCTGAACATCGAACCCAGAACTTCCTAGTTGTTCTCTTATTTTTCAAATGTCTTTCTTCAAACTCCTCTTTCCACACGAGCAGTTGAATAAGTCGCTATGGGCATTGTTTTTTCTTTTTAAATAAAATGCACTTTGCACCGTTCCCTTTGTGTAAACTGGGAAAGGAAAATTTGCTAAAACCACAAACCAATGGATTATTTGAATTTTATTTTTTTTCTGCAAGAAGGTGGTCTTACCGTAGGTGGACAGGATCTAGCGGGCACCGCTGAAGGTATCCGAAAGACAGTGGAGATAAATGTGCTGGATGAGTTCATTAAGGGTGCATACATCTACATTCCTCAATTAGTTCTCTCTGTAATTGCAGTGTACATTTTTGTAGAGAGGTCGATGGCCTTAACGAAAGCTCTGAAAGAAGAGGGCAACTTTATGTCCAAAATCAGAGATTATATTAATGAGGGCAAAATCGATTCTGCAAAAAATCTATGCGCAACTACACAGACCCCGGTTGCCCGAATGCTGGAAAAAGGGATCAGCCGGATAGGACGAGATATGTCTGATGTGAAAGCAGCCATCGAAAATGTCGGTAAACTTGAAATCTACAACCTGGAAAAAAATGTAGCTTTTCTTGCCACTGCTGCGGGGGCTGCCCCCATGCTCGGTTTCCTAGGTACTGTTATCGGAATGGTGGAAGTATTTCACAAAATTCAGGTTGAAGGTCCCCAACTCGATAAGCTCGGTGGCGGAATGATGTTGGCTATGATTACAACTGTCGTCGGGTTGGTGGTCGGCATTATAGCCTATGTGTCATACAACACACTAGTATCGCGCATTGGAAAGGTGATCCACAAAATGGAAGCGCGGGCTATGGAATTCATTGACATCCTCGAACAACCCGGAAACTAAGTAACCATGGATTTTGGAAGACGAAATAAAGTATCGGCAGAATCCAATATGGCTTCCATTGCCGACTTGGTGTTTTTGCTACTCATATTTTTTATCATCATGTCTACTATGGTGGTGAATGGCGAGCAAGTAGATCTGCCACAAACAAAAGGTGTTGAACCTTCGGGAGCTAACGCTGTAACACTTACAATAACCGAGGATCTGCGGTTTCTAGTCGACAATGTTGAATTGCCGAAAGAGCAGGTAGAGCTGAGGTTAAAAGCCATTCTCGAATCTAGAACAGATAAACTTCTCGTTCTGAATATCGATAGATGGGTGCCCACTGGTGAAACAATAGAAATGGTGAGCATCGCGAAAATTAATGGCTGGAAAGTTGTTGTAGCTACAAAACCCCAAGAAAAGGAGTAAGAAATGGAATTTCTGCCCACCACTCATTCAAGAGGAGCGCTCACCTCCAGTGTGGTCCTGCACGGAATCATCGCTTTTTTGCTAATCCAATTTGTGAAATGCGAAAAGCCTGATCCACCCATAGGCAGTCTAACTGTGGAGATGGAACTAGCCGCGGATTGGGGAAATAATGACGAGGGAATGGGAGACACGGAATCTGAGAATCCTAGCGAAAACCCTAGCGATACCCCTCAGCCAAATGATAATTCCTCCTCGCCTAGTGAAAGTACCACACCAAATGTATCTACACAAACTTCGTCGACCGTTGCAGTACCAAAGGGTTCTGATGATAAGCCTGTGGAGGCGCCAAAGACAAGTAAAGCCGGTGGCCTCATTAAAAACAATAGCAAAAACAATCCGGCTGGAGGAGATCCATCTGACGGAGATAAACCCGGAGTTGGAAATACAGGCAATGAAAATGGTCTCATAGAGGGAAAGGGTATTTTCGGCGGTAAAGGTGGTGGAGGTGGCTGGTCGCTTTTTGGAGGGAAACTTGAAGTTCGTCCAACAAGCGATTTGCCCGATGAAGAAGGTAGAGTAGTATTAGATATTGGTGTCGATAAGAATGGAAATGTCGCCGAGGCTACGGTCAATTTTGGCCAAGGAAAAACAAATACTTCAAGTAAAGCACTCCACGACCTTGCGAAGAAGGCAGCTCTTACGGCTAAGTTTTCGGCTCGCACCGATGGTCAAACAGGTAAAAGAAAGGGCAGCCTTACTTTCAACTACAAGTTGTCATAAGTCGTATATTTTCCATTCATGGCTGAATCATCTGTAGACTCTACTTACAATTCGGTTCTCGAGTTTCTTTATACTCAACTTCCCATGTTTCATCGCGTCGGACCGGCAGCCTATAAACCGGGGCTCGACAACACCTGTAAACTGCTCGAAATAGTTGGCAATCCTGAGTGTGGACTGAGGTGTGTGCATATTGCAGGAACAAATGGTAAGGGTTCGACTTCACATCTTATGGCCTCTGTTATGCAGGAAGCCGGTTATAAAACTGGACTGTATACTTCTCCGCACCTCAAAGATTTCAGAGAGCGAATTCGCATCAATGGTGTAATGATGCCGAAGGAAGTTCTGATCGAATTCGTTGATGCATTTAAAACCAAATGGAAAGTCATTCAACCTTCTTTTTTCGAAATTACAGTTGCCTTAGCTTTTTGGTATTTCAAAAAGGAAGGGACAGAAATTGCCATCATTGAAACAGGCTTAGGAGGAAGACTTGATAGCACAAACGTGATCGATCCAGAATTGTCAGTGATTACTCGAATAGGAATGGATCACATGAACCTTCTGGGTAATACATTAGAAAAAATTGCTTTCGAAAAAGCGGGTATTATAAAAGCGAATAGACCCGTTGTGTTAGGTATAATGCCGGCTGAAGCGCTCCAAATTTGCTTGCTACGCGCCAGCCAATTGAATGTACATTGCAGTGTAGTAGATGAAAAAGTTGAATTATTGGAGTCGCCTCTGATTGGAATTTATCAGCAAGAAAACCACCGAACAGCATTTAAGTCACTAGAAATTTTGAGATCACTTGGGTGGGATTTGGACAAGGAGATAATTCAAACCGGGTTTAGAAAGGTGATAGAAAATACAGGATTTATGGGTCGTTGGCAAGTCCTTTCCGAAAGTCCAATGATAGTGCTTGATGTAGCGCACAACGAGGACGGAATAAAGGCTGTGCTTAGGCAGGTGATGCATTCTCATTTCCAACAGCTTCACATAGTTTTGGCAATGGTGTCGGACAAGGACATCAATCATATTCTGGGCTTATTTCCAAAAAATGCTACCTACTATTTCTGTAAAGCGAATATCCCAAGGGGCATGGACGCATATCAACTTGCTCAGTTGGCGGCGATGCAGGAACTGAATGGGGCTATTTATCCGTCGGTACGTGAAGCTTTCGACGCGGCAAGTGAGGCTGTAACAGGCAGGGACTTTTTACTAGTAACAGGTTCATTTTTCACCGTTGCCGAGGTGCTCTAGAGCTGAATGGACAAAGAGGTAGTGCGGACTTTAATTGTCTGAAGCGCTTTCTGACTTTGCAGTTACATTTCTTAATCTAATGTTCAAGAATTCAACGATCACAGAGAATGCAAGCGCTATGTATGCATAACTCTTGATGTCGACTCCTTCAGGCATAAAGTGTCCACATGCATCTTCTAGGGCTTCTACAACGAGAATGATCCCAATAACCACAAGGAATGTGAGCGCCAACATTTTTATAGTCGGGTACTTATCTATGATGGTGCTAACGTGTGGTGCAAATAATAGCATTACAATCATGGCAACAATCACAGCCACAATCATAATAGGAATATGATTTGAAAGTCCAACAGCAGTGATGATAGAATCGAAAGAAAAAACAATGTCAATGATTGTAATCTGAAGAATGGCCTTACCCATAGTTGTAAGGCGGGATTTAGCAGTGGATTCGTTATCCGCAATTCTGAACTTGTGGTAAATTTCAATAGAAGTCTTTATGATCAAGAACATTCCACCGCCGAATAATATGAGGCCCCGGCCTGTAATTTCTATACTACCAATAGTATAGAAAGGGTCTTTCATTTGAGTAATGTATGAAATGAAAGAAAGCAGAATTATCCGGACTACCAAAGCCATCGAAAGCCCTATAAATCGGGCTCTTTGTTGTTCTTTTTTGGTTGGTAAGTAGCCACAAATAATGGCAATGAAGATGATGTTGTCGATACCCAACACAATCTCCATCACAATCAAAATGAAAAGATTCAGATAATTGGCGGGATCACTAAGAACTTCGAAGAAACTATCCATAAACGGTAAAAAGTACCGGCCAAAGATATAACTCACTAGTTCAATTCATCCTTTCAGTCACATTATTCGCAAATTGAATTTTGTAACAATGAAATCAATGTTTTTTTGAGGGGCACGAATGACCTCGAGAGAATATTTTTAGCCTCATCCGAGACATTTAACCGGTTAAATCATTGAAAAACAAAGTGCTAATGGCAGATTCTTTTTCCGTGAAAATCTTTGATTCGAGTTTGTAGGTGGGAGTAATAACAATATATTTGCGCCCGCTTTCGGGAGAAGTTTCGATAGTGTTTTGAATGCCATAAGGCAATAAAGGGAGCTTAGCTCAGCTGGTTCAGAGCATCCCGCTTCGGGCGGGAGGGTCACTAGAACGAAAAGGGCAATTGAAATAAAGGGAGCTTAGCTCAGCTGGTTCAGAGCATCCCGCTTCGGGCGGGAGGGTCACTAGAACGAAAAGAGCAATTGAAATAAAGGGAGCTTAGCTCAGCTGGTTCAGAGCATCCCGCTTCGGGCGGGAGGGTCACTAGAACGAAAAGAGCAATTGAAATAAAGGGAGCTTAGCTCAGCTGGTTCAGAGCATCCCGCTTCGGGCGGGAGGGTCACTAGAACGAAAAGAGCAATTGAAATAAAGGGAGCTTAGCTCAGCTGGTTCAGAGCATCCCGCTTCGGGCGGGAGGGTCACTAGAACGAAAAGAGCAATTGAAATAAAGGGAGCTTAGCTCAGCTGGTTCAGAGCATCTGCCTTACAAGCAGAGGGTCACTGGTTCGAACCCAGTAGCTCCCACCAAAGGAAAAGGGATTGCAGACATGTAATCCCTTTTTCGTTTTAATACCAACTGAAAACTATTTATTATGTATCACACTTACATTCTCTTCTCGGAAGAGTTGAACAAATTCTATGTTGGACATACAGGTGAAAGTCTTGATGAGCGACTCAGAAAGCATTTAAGCAATCATGATGGATTCACGGCTAGTGGAAAAGATTGGAAAATTGTTTATTCCGAAAAATTCGATTCTAAGGAAGATGCTTATCACCGAGAACGAGAGATCAAATCTTGGAAAAGTAAAAAGAGGATTCAAAAACTTGTCGAAAGCTCATTTGGCACAGAGCATCCCGCTCTCACAAGAGCGGGAGGGTCACTGGTTCGAACCCAGTAGCTCCCACCAAAGGAAAAGGGATTGCAGACATGTAATCCCTTTTTCGTTTTAATACCAACTGAAAACTATTTATTATGTATCACACTTACATTCTCTTCTCGGAAGAGTTGAACAAATTCTATGTTGGACATACAGGTGAAAGTCTTGATGAGCGACTCAGAAAGCATTTAAGCAATCATGATGGATTCACGGCTAGTGGAAAAGATTGGAAAATTGTTTATTCCGAAAAATTCGATTCTAAGGAAGATGCTTATCACCGAGAACGAGAGATCAAATCTTGGAAAAGTAAAAAGAGGATTCAAAAACTTGTCGAAAGCTCATTTGGCACAGAGCATCCCGCTCTCACAAGAGCGGGAGGGTCACTGGTTCGAACCCAGTAGCTCAATACTCATTCGACGAGACATGATTGTTGACGTTTCGGAAATCAGAGCAAGGTTTGCAATTCCTAAAGAGGTGCGAGAAATAATGTACAGATTTATGTAGCCCTTTTCTAGCAATCAAAAATCGCCCCATCCCCCGTCTAAAAACTAACTTCCTTAATCACACTGCCATTGCTATACGTGATTTCTTTGGTCAGTTTGCCGTCTTGATTGTAATGCCTACTCACTCCTTCTTCTAAACCGTTTTGATAGCTCTCAGAAATTTTGAGTTTGCCATTGGGCCAGTAATAAGTCCAAGCTCCATGCTCAACATCTTTTTTGTAGGTACCACTCCAGTTAAGCCTTCCGGTATCAAAAAACACCTCCTCGAAGACTATCTCCGCTGTGCCGGGCCTTACATAAACAACCATTTTGGCCTTGCCACTGGAATACTTGTGCAAGACAATGCGCTCGGTGTTTTCTTTCTGCACAAATGACAGAAAAATCAACGATAAAAGGATATTTCTCAAAAACGATTTTGGGTACTTCAAAACTGAAAATTGTAATCTTTTATACGCTCATCAATCTAAAAAGTTCGATAAAATCAGCGCTAATGGAGAATAAAGCATAGATAAGATTCAAATATATGCTGACCGCATCGAAGATCAATTTGAACTTTCAACTCAGAGAAATGGCGCATTCTACTATCTGCATTTTTATATAAGCAGATATACAAATCGAAAAGATGTGTGGTACTCTTAATTTATGAATACTGAAAGGTTTCCTATCAATGCTTTCTCAAATCCAACCAAAGAACCATTGTAAAGTTCTTTCACAATCAGATTAAATGAGGCCGTTTCTGTTCCGCCCAATATCGCAGGGATGATTTGAACTACTCCATCTGTGGCTAAAAAGGTTCGAAGCGGCAGAATGGGATCGTTTTCGTTTATTTCATGGATCAGGATATCCAGCACAACACCCTTTTCATCGTCGCCAACATAAAAAACACTTTCAAGGGCATCATTCACTTCTATCATTACATTGATGCTGTGTGGTTTTGTCTCTCCTTCCACTTTCACATCCGAAGTGATGTAATATCTTCTCGAGGTCTCAGTGTTTTCATCAGGAACTACATAATTGGCATCGAGCAAGGGATATTCGGTCCCTACCCAGTTAACAGCTCCACAGCCGCACATGTAAACCGGATTTACGAATTCCGGATTTTTTTGACAGCCTGAAAGGGAGAATGTCAACAACAAAACTGCAAGTCCAACGAAAATGCTAAGAGCCCGCTTAATCATATTAAAGTAAAGTTTTGGTTTTGTAGGAGCGAAAATAAGTCAGGATGGTTCATTGTAGTACAATATGCATGCAAATTACTGCTCAGAATGTGAATGTCAAGCCATCCGACTCATCTGTGCTGAAAATCCGGATACAATAGATATTTGCTCCGCATTGACATATAAACTTCAAGTTCTGTAGACCAAGATTTCTTGATCTCCCCTGCCGGTAAGTCTTGTTCCAGTTGCTTTCTAAGCTTGTCGGATCCCGCCAACTTATCAAAAAAGTCGGATGATGAAATAAAGCCATTTTCAAACGGATATTCTCTATTGGCTTCTACAAGCCAGTCGATATACATGCCCTTGGCAACAGTAAAATAAGCGGATCCGAACTCTCTTAAGTCGTGCCCGCGACATACTTTTCCCTTTTGCTCAGGGTTAGGCGCAATTCCCGGAATGGGTTGGGGTGTAAATTCAATGCTACCGGAGGGCATACCTGGGTAACCTATTACTTGAAAGGGTCTGTCAGTTCCCCTTCCTACGCTCATACGAGTACCTTCAAAAAAACAGATCGAAGGATAGAGATAGATGGAGGTTTGGTTGGGTAGGTTGGGTGAGGGAGGGATCGGCAAAACATAAAGACTATCATGGGTGTAGTTCTTACAAGTAATCACTTTCAAATTGCATGTCAAACCGGCCTTCAACCACTTTTCGCCATTGATCATTTGTGCCAACTCACCTACCGTGAGACCATGCACAACAGGAATCGGATGCATACCCACAAACGATCTGAAGTTTGTATCCAAAACAGGTCCATCTACATAAAATCCATTGGGGTTCGGACGATCCAAAATGATGACTTCCTTATTGCTCTCCGCTGCTGCTTCCATCACATAATGCATAGTGCTGATGTATGTGTAAAAACGAGCGCCTACATCTTGTATATCGAATAGGATGCAATCAGCGTCCGCGAGCATTGCGGCAGTGGGCTTTTTGGTAGACCCATACAATGAACTAACTGGAAGGCTGGTACGCACATCTTTAGTGCTCTTTACCGTCTCTCCGGCTCCATGATCTCCCCGAAAGCCATGTTCCGGTGCAAAAACCCTCACAATTTGGACGCCTTGCGCTAGAAGGGTGTCTACCAAATGAGTTTTCCCAACTACAGAAGTTTGATTGGCAACTATGATTACCCGCTTTTTTTTGAGCATCGGGATCAATAGATCCATCTGCTCCGCTCCAGTTACTATCTTCAAATCTACTGCAGATGATTCCGCTAAGGGCTCATGATGCTGCTTCATGGACTGTGCACAGGTATGAAAAATGAAGGCGCAAATAACCAAGGCATAGATTTCTTTCATTCTGCGAAAGTCTTTAAAAAATGTCATTCTATCATTGCTTCTCTATCTTTGAACCTAGATTTTGCAGATGGAATTGTCGTGAAGCCCTGAAAGGCAAAAGGGACGGGTGCTCTCGTAAGATTTTTATTCTTGATGTATGAATATACACCATCAAATAAAAATCTTGCGAGAGCACTTGCTATCTTTGGGGTTTAGCACTTCATAGCGAATCCCAATGCGGATTCTGGGATAAACCAATATTTGAGCCACATTCATCGAATTGAATATTTCCCGATTCATAGCTTCAAGGATTATGAGAAGCGGCGATAAGAGCCAATTTTCTCAACCTATTGTGCGTATTGCCACCACAGGCATAGCGGTTGGCGTTGCTCTTATGATCGTATCCATGTCCATCGTCAAAGGTTTTCAAAAGGAAATTAGAAACAAGGTTGTTGGATTTGGAAGTCACTTTCAAGTAGTTGCAAACCTCGACAATTCGACCCGCGACTCGCAAAGTATGTTGATGGATACGCTTGTCTATACTGAGCTCAAGAATATCGAAGGTGTAAAACACGTCCAGATTTTTGCCACTAAACCTGGAATTATTGAGGCTCCTGAAGCTCTGCAAGGTGTAATTATTAAAGGAGTGTCTAAAGATTTTGACTGGAAATTCTTCGATGACAAACTTCTTGAGGGTTCTAAAATCCGATTTGATTCTGCAGAGTCGAACTTTGATGTGATGTTATCTGCCTACATGGCAAAAAGAATGCAGGTAAAAGTTGGCGAGAAGGTCAGTCTTTATTTCATCAACAATGAAGCGGATACCAGACAGCGAAATTTTAAAGTATGTGGCATTTACAGTACAGGTTTACAGGAGTTTGATGAACAGTATGTCTTTGTGAATTTGGCCCATCTGCAGAGATTGAGCGGATGGGGCATGCAAGTTCAATTGTTGGTTAATACCAACAAGGTGGATGGATTTCAAAGTGTAGAAGCGACAACTTACAACAGTGATGGCGATGAGTCCTATCAATGGTCTGTTCCACATTGGAAGGGTCGCGGACCTCACCTCTTGAAAATTGAGACTGATACGGTTGTTCAAGTTGTTGTGACAGAGGGTTCGAAGATGCCCGCTGATACGGCTATCGCGGTTGTTGTACTAAAAGAAAATCGATCAATGTCTGTTAATTATCATACCTCAGGTGGCAGCGAAAAATATTTTATTGGAGGTTTTGAAGTCCTTATCTCTGATTATGAAAAGCTAAGCACAATTGACGATGATATTTTCGGAGTCATCCCATTTTATTTGAGATGCCTCGATGTAAAAAGTAGAAGTCCTGAAATTTTCTCTTGGCTCGATATGCTCGACCTGAATGTAATCATCATCATGGCCTTGATGATCATAATTTCAATTGTAAATATGACTTCCGCTTTATTGATTTTAATTTTGGAACGACAAAACATGATCGGCATTCTAAAAGCTTTGGGGGATACAGATCGGTCTATCATTGGCATCTTTATCATACATGCTATTGCAATCATTGGAAAAGGAGTTCTGTGGGGAACCATTGGCGGATTGCTCTTGCTGTTTCTACAGTGGAAGTTCAATTTGATTTCCCTCAATCCGGAAGAGTATTTTATCGATGCTGTTCCTGTAACCTTCGACTTTATGAATGTGCTTGTTATAGATGCAGGTACTATTTTGATCTGTGCTTTCTTCTTATTGCTTCCTTCATTTTTGGTCACACGAATTACACCGATTAAATCTATACGCTTCAATTAGGCTATTTCTATGGGCCTGTTTTAATTTCTTGTTTTTTAGAATTCGTTTTCCTGGTGCCCTCTTGAAGAATGTTCAGGTTTGTTTATTCTAGATAAAAATTCAGGCGGAATATCCGGTTCAAAATGTCCATTTTTGCAGCTCTATAAAAGTCAAATGAAATATCACGAAAACATACTTAAGACAATTGGCAATACACCTCTTGTGCGGATCAATAAAATCACGTCTGAGATTCCGGGTTTAGTGCTTGCCAAAATCGAATCAACCAATCCTGGCAACAGCATCAAAGACCGCATGGCCGTGAAAATGATTGAAGATGCAGAAAAGGATGGTCGTCTAAAACCCGGAGGCACAATCATTGAAGGTACTAGCGGTAATACAGGCATGGGACTTGCTATAGCAGCGGTGATCAAAGGCTATAAGTGCATTTTTACCTCAACGGATAAACAGTCAAAGGAGAAGTTCGATGCATTGCGTGCCTTTGGTGCAGAGGTGATCGTATGCCCAACGAATGTAGATCCTGAAGACCCCAGATCTTATTACTCCGTTTCTTCTCGGTTGATCAAGGAGGTCCCGAATTCATGGAAGCCAAATCAATACGATAATCCGAGTAATGCGCAAGCACATTATGAAACTACCGGACCTGAAATTTGGGAACAAACAGATGGTAAAATCACACATCTTGTTGTAGGTGTTGGCACTGGCGGAACGATCTGTGGTGCAGGAAAATATTTGAAAGAAAAAAATCCGAATATTCAAGTTTTAGGAATAGATACCTACGGATCAGTATTCAAGAAATACAAGGAAACAGGTGACTTCGATAAAAACGAAATATATCCCTACATCACTGAGGGAATAGGCGAGGACTTTCTTCCCGAAAATGTTGATTTCAGTTTGATAGATTATTTTGAAAAGGTAACTGATAAAGATGCCGCCATCATGACTCGAAGAATCGCGAGAGAGGAAGGGATATTTGCTGGGAACAGCGCCGGATCAGCCATGGCAGGTCTTCTACAAATGAAGGACCGCTTTAAGAAAGATGATGTTGTTGTGGTCATTTTTCATGATCACGGTACGAGATATTTGGGTAAAATGTTCAACGATGAGTGGATGAGAGATCGAGGATTCCTGAATGAGGAAAGAAAAGCTGCCAAACATTTGATCCATGCGCACAGAGATCTAAAATTGGTGACAGTAAGCCCCGGAGAACTCGTAGGTCACGCTATTGACAAGATGCGAAAATTCAATATTTCGCAAGTGCCTGTGAAAGGCGACGAAGGATTTGTGGGATCAATAGATGAAAATACTTTGTTCCATTTGTTGATAGACAATCCACAGGCCATGGAAAAGCGCATTGATGAAGTGATGAAGGCTCCATTTCCGGAAGTTGTTGAAGAAACATCTTTTGAAGAAGTTTCGAAACTGATAACCAAAGAAATTCCCGCAGTACTAGTGAAATTGAACTCCGGCAACTATCACATCATTACAAAACATGATGTGATTTCGGCTATTTAGTAATAATGTTATTTAAAAAATGGTCCATCCTGAATTGCGCATTGGAAGTCTATTTTGTGTAATATACTGCACTGCAGGATGTTGCATGCATGAAGTGGTAAATACCGTTGTGTTTTATGTTTAGTTCACTGTTGTGATACGAAATTGGATTAATACGGATGCCTTTATGATATGATCTCTATCCTTCGTATTCTAAAAAAGTCTTGCGGATAATTGCAACGCATTCCTGCAGCTGATCTTCAGTTATAACGAGGGGTGGGGCAAACCGGATAATGTTTCCATGTGTTGGCTTGGCCAAAAGTCCGTTGCACGCCATAGATAAACATAAATTCCATGCGGTTTTACTCTCGGTCGTGTCTTTGATAACAACGGCATTCAAAAGACCTTTTCCTCTGACCAATTGAATCAGTGGAGATTCTTCCTGTAGCTTTTCCATCTCCGATCGAAATATTTTCCCTAAGCGCTCAGCATTTTCAGCTAGATTTTCATCCTTTACAACCTCGAGTGCTGCCATGGCTACTGCCGCTGCAAGAGGGTTTCCACCAAAAGTGGATCCATGCTGACCAGGTTTGATCGTAAGCATAATTTCGTCGCGACAGAGCACTGCAGAAACAGGGTAAACTCCACCTGATAGTGCTTTTCCAAGGATCAATATATCGGCATGAACTCCTTCATGATCGCAGGCCAATAGCTGTCCGGTGCGCGCTATTCCTGTTTGAATTTCATCCGCTATAAAAAGGACATTGTGCGCTTTACATAGATCGAAAGCTCCCTTTAAGTAGCCCTCGGAAGGGACATTCACTCCTGCCTCGCCTTGAATTGGTTCTACCAAAAATCCTGCAACTTGTGGGTCCCGCAGTGCTTGTTTAAGGGCCACCAAGTCATTATACTGAACTTGAATAAAACCAGGGGTATAGGGTCCAAAATGTCCAAATGAGTCAGGATCCGATGAAAATGATATGATCGTAGTAGTTCTACCATGAAAGTTTTCTGAGCAAACAATGACTTTGGCCTGTCCATCTGCGATACCTTTTTTCTCATAAGCCCATTTTCTGCACAACTTGAGGGCTGTTTCCACTGCCTCGGCACCACTGTTCATCGCAAGAACCTTGTCGTAACCAAAGTATTTGCTCATATAACGCTCGAATCTACCGAGCACACTGTTGTAGAAAGCCCTAGAGGTCAATGTGAGTTTAGACGCCTGCTCTGTAAGCGCAGAAATGATCCTAGGATGACAATGTCCTTGATTAACTGCCGAGTAAGCTGAAAGAAAGTCGAAATAACGTTTTCCCTCAAGATCCCAAACGTATACACCTTCGCCCCGATCAAGCACTACGGGCAGTGGGTGATAGTTGTGAGCTCCATACTTGTCCTCCAGTTGCATCGCTGTTTCTGAGGAAAAAAGGGCGTCCTGTTTGACTTGCATATTCATAAGCTAGTGGTATTAATGGTGCAAAGGTAAAATCTATTTCCGAATGGCCTATTCCGAACTCGTAGGTTTGTGACCATATTGAATACACCTGAAATCAGCGTTTGTTGGGCGTTTGCAGAATAATTCGAATGTTCTTAAACGTTAATAAGTGAATTAATGTGCCGAAAATGGAGCAGATTCAAAAAAAATTCTCATCATTGTGGTTGAATTGCATTTCCTCTTCTGAAAAGTAAACGAGTTCAGGGAAGAGGATGAAGATACGACAGCGGGGAAATAAGGGAATTTTCGTGGCTCAAGAATGAAAAAGTTGTCGTTTTGGGAGAGAGAACGACAACACCCCAGAAGCCCCGCTGTCTTTTTTATCTCTGTGGCCTTGTGAAAGGTCAAATCATGTCTAGTTTTGCCGCTCATTAAAAAAAGCTCCAACAATGGCTTCAAATGTCACTTTTACTATGATTAAACCTGACGCTACCGGCGCAGGTCATACCGGGAAAATTCTCGACCAAATAATGGGTGCGGGTTTTAAAATCAAGGCAATGAAATTGACGCAACTCAGCAATGAGGAGGCAGGTCGATTTTATGAAGTTCACCGCGAGCGCTCATTTTTTGGAGAATTGGTAGAATACATGACTAGTGGTCCTATCGTTGCTGCTGTCCTCGAAAGAGAGAATGCAGTTGAAGAATTCAGAAAACTTATCGGAGCTACAGATCCCCAGAAAGCAGAGGAAGGAACTATTCGCAAGAGATTTGCCGAAAGTATTGCTGCCAATGCTGTTCACGGGAGCGATAGCGACGAAAATGCTTTGATTGAAGCTGGCTTCTTTTTCTCGCAACGCGAGCACGTTTGAGATTCTCTCGTGCAACTTTAGGGAACCTCGATAAGCATCTTTCACGTATTGACCAAGTTGTAAATCAGAGACAATCACCATGAATTCATTCGGGCCATATTTCGCCGAATACTGCCCTATGTTTCAGTTGCAGAGCATCGAGCTATGCGCCCTTCCTGAATTAGCTCAGGAAGCGTGTCTTCGACTACCGCGAATCGTAAAACAGGTTTTTACAGGTACCCTCGCCTCATTACCACAATACCGCTGAGAGCAAAATGAATAAAATTAAAGTAGCAAACCCTATAGTTGAGATGGACGGAGACGAAATGACCCGTATCATTTGGAAGTTCATCAAGGATAAACTCATATTTCCATATCTCGATCTGGATATTAAATATTATGATCTCGGAATTGAAAATCGCGATGCAACAGAAGATAGGGTAACTGTGGAGTCTGCAGAAGCTACTTTGAAATATAATGTTGCTGTAAAATGCGCCACCATTACTCCCGATGAAGATCGCGTAAAGGAGTTTGGTTTGAAGAAAATGTGGAAGAGCCCGAATGGAACCATCCGCAATATCATAGGCGGTACTGTATTTAGAGAACCAATCATTTGCAATAATGTGCCACGACTAGTGCCGGGTTGGACTAAACCAATCAATATCGGTCGTCACGCTTTTGGAGATCAGTATAAGGCTACAGATACCGTTGTTAAAGGAAAGGGAAAGCTCACCATGACTTTTACTCCTGAAAATGGAGAAGCGCAAACATGGGAAGTTTTCGATTTTGAAGGAGATGGAGTGGCCCTCTCCATGTACAACACAGACGAAAGCATTTATGGTTTTGCGAGAAGTTGCTTTAATCAAGCACTGATGAGAAATTGGAATCTCTATTTCTCTTCGAAAAACACGATCCTGAAAAAATATGATGGTCGCTTCAAAGATATTTTTGAAGAGGTTTATCAAAGTGATTATATATCTAAATTTAAAGCCGCAGGGATCACCTACGAGCATCGTCTAATCGATGATATGGTAGCTTTTTGTCTAAAAAGTGATGGTGGTTTCGTGTGGGCCTGTAAAAACTACGATGGTGATGTTCAAAGCGATATCGTAGCGCAGGGATTCGGTTCTTTGGGGCTAATGACTTCTGCTCTTATTACTCCCGACGGAAAAACAATGGAAGCCGAAGCAGCTCACGGAACAGTAACTCGCCATTACCGTCAGCATCAACAAGGCAAAAAAACTTCGACTAATCCAATAGCTAGTATTTATGCCTGGACTCAAGGCCTCGCTTTTCGTGGAAAGCTAGATGGAAATGTCGAATTGATCGAATTTGCCAGTACCCTGGAGAAGGTTTGTGTTGATTTAGTGGAAAGAGGTAAAATGACGAAAGACTTGGCTGTGTGCATTCATGGTGACAAAACATCGGATGAGCACTATCTAACAACCGAAGACTTTCTTGACTCAATAGATGCTGAGTTGCGCAAGAGAATGAGTTGATAGATGGAATGGGTTTTTCCTGTTCAGTAGGCTTTTCTTCTCATTCGGCTTTTTTCTTTTTTTGACTTTTTTGTACCATTCTTTGACTTGTTCTGGGCTTTCGATCGCCGTTTTTGAACGACTAGTCAATTCAACCCAGGATCCGCATTGGAAATCTATTGCAGCGCTAACCTCCTTTGATATCAAGCACTTTCTCGATTTTTATGCTTGATGTATGAATATACTCCATCGCATAAAAATCTGGTGAGAGCACTTGCCATCTTTGGGGTTTATACCAATTCATAGCGAATCCCAATGCAGATTCCGGGTTCAATTTCGTAAGTCTACAGATTTAGCCTTCGGCATCAAGGTGTTGGTTTTATAATTATTGTCTTCCAACTTTGTTTCTCTTGAGTGTCGGCAACTGGCCCTGAAAGTAATGACAATTTCTGATTATGCACTTGTACGGCCTTGGTCTATTTGGATGGGTAATCTAATTTGATTCAAATCGTACCAGAAATTGTGGTCTCTGAGAATGAGCCACCAAGGGGTCAGTTTCCGGAATTCAAAAGATAGAATTTGTAAAATATTAGATTAAGAATCGAAACCTATATCACGTGCCGATCGTCCGGATAAGCCGTAAATTTGTGAGAATCGATTACAAGTCTGCCAATTGAATTTCTTGTACGAGCATCTAGAATAATTTTAAGTCACATGAAAACTATAAATAGCAGTCTTTTGATGTTTGTCAGCATCGTAATTATTCTTTCAATTTATTTAGTGGGTTGTAAACACGACATCCCATTCACCGAAATAATTGATGGGGGAACGGACCCTATCATGAACCCTGATCCATGTGATCCAGATTCAGTTTATTTTCAAAATACAATATTACCTCTTATCAATTCATCATGTGCTCAAACGGGCTGTCATGATGCCATCACTCAGGAAAAAGATATGATTCTCGATTCGTACACACATATTATGTCCGCAGGTATAATAGACCCCTTTAATCCGGGGAATAGCGATATCATAGATGTTCTCCAGGAATCCGGCGAAGATCTAATGCCTCCTTCGGACAATGGAGGTCCTCTATCGAACGATCAAATAAACTTAATTGCTGAATGGATTAGTGAAGGAGCTCAAAACAATTCGTGTATGGCAGATTGTGACACTAGTATTACTTCCACTTTTTCGGCAGTTGTAAGTCCTATCATAGAAAACTCTTGTCAGGGCTGTCACTCAGGATCTTCTCCCAGTGGAAATTTATCTCTTACTAATTATGCTCAAATTTCCGCGATCGCTCTTAATGGCTCATTGATGAATTCTCTCCTTGGCAACAATGGAGCAGCTCTCATGCCTCAAAATTCGAGCGGTTTACCGGAATGTCAGATTACCCAAATTCAAAAGTGGGTAAACGCTGGTGCACAGAATGACTGAGTACATCCAGTAGAACAGGTTTTTAGAGGGCCATAACAAAGACCGAAGGTATTCAGCGGTGTTGAACATCTTTATCGATTGCGTAGGGATTTATTTTCTATTCCTCCAATCTTTTTGAATCAAAGTCTCACGATGCTTTCCGGCTATCCATTTATAGTCTATAAAAAATCCCCCCAACGTTGTCATTGAGGGGATTTCTGTTTTATCGGAACATTATGCCAATGAAACTTAATTAATGGTGCATCCTGCATTGCGCATTCGAAGTCTATTTTGGGAAATGCACTGCATTATCTTGCATGAATAAAGTGGTAAATGCCATTGTGATTTATGTTTAGTTCAATCTAGTGAAACGAAATTGGACTATTACATTAATCCAAACGGTATTACTTACGGTCTTCTTCAAATTTTTCCATTTCCTTTTCGAAGGTGTCTTTGAACTTTTCGTAGTTATAGTCGGCTTTCAATTTTTCGTTTTGTGAAAGACCAGACTTATAGGCGTCGGCAATTTTTTGACCAGACAACTCGATTGCAACGTAGCTCACAAAAGTTCCGTCTTCACGTTGAGTCAGTTTTTCACAGATCTCAACAGCACCGCGGATTTCTTGATCTACAACTGTTCTCGCCATTTCCTGAAAAGTTTCTGTTATCTCTTCTTTGTTGTTGAATTCGGTTGAGTTTACATAGTTGTCACCAACAATCTTCATGGTTGAACTAATTGTCTTAGCCAATTCAGATTGAGAATTCGAGCGGGCTTTCTTTTTAGCCGTTTCTCTGTCCATACTTTCGCCAGTGGCGGTGGCGCGGAAGGCTTCTGAAGTACTCATGTAAGAGTCTCCCGTGCAGTACTCATTGATAAGCACTTCTCCAACAGGTTTTGCAGTTTCAGCTGCTTTTTTCTTTTTTCCGCAGGCTACTCCAAATAAAACTATGGAGGCCATCATTAAAATTGTGGTAAATCTTTTCGCGTTCATAATGGTAGTATTTATTGTCATTGTAAATTATGCTTTTCATGAATCGTGCCAAAACTACAAAATGGCGTCTATCAATGCTTTGGCTACGGTTGTATCAATCTTTTCTGCTCCTTTTTTATAGGCATCTATGCCCGCAGCGTCAAAGTTAAGTTGAAGTCCCTTTATATTGTTCAAAGACTCTCCATAAATGGTCTGTCCATTCATGCGATCTTTTACAGCTATGCTCATCTCAAGATATGCCACATGAAAACCTTGCGCTGTTCCACCTTGAGTGGTATTGGATGATACTGAAATGATGTAATCGGATGTTTCAGCAAGATCAACGAAACGCATACCCTTGCTCGTTAGATTCTTTTTTATGGTCTGCGATAGTGTGGTGTGAGCAGAAGGATTGCCAAAATTCTTTTCATCGCTCTGCAAATAAAATGAGGGTAGAACGATTTCAATCGGTATGACTCTTCGCTCTGTTTTTGTATTCTTCAGCAGTGGGGCCGTAATCTTTTTGTCAAGATCATTTCCTGCAAAATTCTCGGGATTGATTCGAAGCTCCAAGCTATTAAGTTTGACCGAAGGATCAATATCTGATACTGGTACATTGATCTTTCCATTTTCATCTGACACTAATTCCTTTGGTTTGCTGAATCTTCCTTTGTCGTAACTATACATTACACTCACTCCTTTTACCGGCATGCCCTTGTATAAAATTCTGGTAGGAAAAGTTGAGCTATATTGATTTTCTCGAGACAGAATGATATTGTCTGAAATAAATTCTAAGAACATACCACCGCATACACGTTGGATGGATGTGTAAATTTCGTTGTCGAGATAGATTTCTTTTCCCGAAGGGTCTGTAAAGGCATTTGCTTCATCCCAATACTTTTGCATTTCCAGAAGTCCTCGCATGAACAAATCAACTGCCGCCGGAATGTTTGCAACGTTTTCCGCATCGAGACCTTTTAGGTAATAGTCATTCGCAGCGCTCAAAGCGGCTCTCTTTTTTGCACGCTTCTGTTCCTGATATTGAGCCTTGTTTAATCTGTAATAAATCCAATATTCTTTTTCATTTTCCCAAATACCGGCTATTTCAAAGTCTTCAATCTCTTCATTGGTGGTTGTGCTGATTGTAGACATGAATTCCTCGCTGAAATTTTTGTTTATTTCAAGCGTGTTTAAAAATGTATTGCCTTGTACACGTACACTTATCTCTGTAGCCAAGTCGTTGAGCGCATTTTTCTTCGCAACACCAGCATAATCCAATGGCTGTGAGGCTTTATATGCACTGCCAATTCCGATATAGTTAGATGGATTTTGCGGACGTTGTGAAATCCATTGTGGTGCCGGTTCGTATACAATTCCATTTTTAGGGCCACTGGCCAAGTCTTTTTCACCACCACAACTGGATATCGCACCTAATAGAGCAAATGATCCACAAATGAAGATCCATTTTGTGTAGATGGAATGATAGGTGAATCGTGTTTTCATTACTTTACTATATTGCGAACAACACCATCAATCTGGCTCGACATGTTGCGTGAAAGTGTATCGAATAAATCATTCGACAATTCAGTGGGACTTTTCAGTTGTTGTCTTCCCTGGATCTGAGCCATGAGTGATTTTCTGTCTTGGGCGTTTAAATTCGGTCCGCTCTGTGAAGAAGGATAAAGATTGCCTGCATCTCCTTGATAAGTTGCATACAAGACTTCATCTTTTGAATTGCGCTCCAATATCTCCGTTTTTAATAGCTCTCCGGTTGAGAGTGAAATAAGTTTGTATTGGAAACTGAGGGAACACCTGCTTTCATTATAATATTCTATGTAAGAAGTCTTTTTATACTTCGTCTCAAAATACTCCTGTCCCTCCGCATTTACTTTTTTCTCCCTGTAAGATTCGTATCCAGTGCGGGTTGTGGTTTTCAAATTGCCGTTATACGAATCAAAACTTAAGACTGTTCCTGTAAGTATGGCTTGCGCCCCTACAAGTTCTCCCACCTGAACCGCAGTTTGGTCATCAATAACTCCCGAAAGCTGGAGTTTTTGTTCTTGCAAAATAGCTTGCATGTGCTCTCTGTCTACGACTCTCAAAAACGGGTCGTTGATCTTAGTTAGCGACTCTAGTGTGTATGCACTTATTTTTGCATCCATGCCTTGCACACCGCTTGCGTTTTCGAAAGGCAATAGCGCAATGGTATAGGTACCTTTTTCTATACTCTCTGCTTTTCTGGCACGGGCATCTTTATAATCTGATTTTCGGGAAATTACTTTCTCAAATCCATCATAAGCCGCTCGGTACAATTTTGCATCCATAGCCCTTAGCGCTTCTGCATACAAGGGTTCCAGATAAGCGATGTCGCCAAGTGTTTGTGCGTCCTTGAAGTCAGGATCAAGTTTTTTGATTTCGTTGAATTTTTGCTCCGCAGCCGTGAAGTTTTGATCTTCAAGCAAACTCGTACCTTCATCGTATAGATCAGCTAGATATGAATCTTTCACCGATTCATAGTCTTGTTGATAGAAGTCAGCAATCTGTAAAGTGACACCAACACGTGCAATTTTTTGTTTGTAATCTCTAGCAGTGTAATAGGCATAAACTGCATCTTTTTTGCTGCCGAAATTTCTGGTCTTACTGAACTCGTTCAACTTTTGATTTAGAACAAGTTGACCGGTTTTTTTCATTCCGACTTGAGCATCTACATTGCTTCGTTTTCTCTCCAAAGCAATATAGTAGCTTTCTGCAGCTTCATTTAGTAGCCCTTGCGCTTCTTGCTTTACCGCCATCTTCGTGAAATGCTTTGTCCCCGTACACGAAGCTAAGAGGGCGGCAATAAGGATGACGAGTGTAAAGTATTTCATGATCTATAATTGTAAAGAAGTAGTTGATGCCAAGGGCCAGCCCACATTGGGGCTGACCTTTTGACGATATTCAATTAGTTTTTCGACTCTATGTAGGTGTTCAGTTCTTCTGTACTCGAACTGAAAGCAAATGCATCGGAAACCATGTAATAGTTGCTGGTATCCATGCAATAGTCGTATGCGTATTTGGCGAAGGCTAGTTTGGTTTCTTCAAATCCGTATAGCTCCATTACTTCTTTAATTTGAGAGGCAGAGAGGCAATTGCTTTTTGCAACTTGCTTAGCTGTACTGAGTTTTGTTTCATCAAACCCCTTTCCATCAATAGAATTTTTTGCTGTTTCAAATGCGGATTTACTCATAGCTGTTGTGCAACCCGAAACGGTTACTACTTCAGGAGCTTTTTCTTGTGGCTTCACTTGTGTAGCTGTGCCGGTAGTCTTAGTGGTACTAGTACTTGTGACTGTAGTGCTTTGGGTCTCTTCTACATCCATATTCACATTCTCTCCGGTCACATTCAAATTTACTCCCATGTTTACCCCACCCACATTCATGTTTACACCCACTTTTTCACTAGGCTGTGCTGTGCCATTCGTTTTTGTTGTTGTAGTGGTAGTAACAGTCGTAGATGAACCAATGTCGCCGTCCATTTGGATTTCAGTTTCCGCTTCTTTCTCTACTTCCGGAGTTTTATCTACAATGGAAATTCTTTTGGCGTCCGAGATGTTTTCATCAGATTCAACAACAGACAAACCTGAAAGAGGTGCTTCACTTTGGAATCTTAAAACGTATTCGCCTTTTTTGTTCTTTTTTATCTGATAAGTCGCCTCAATGCCGGGCTGAACCGCAAGATTATTGTTGGCAAAGTCAGCCATGCCTTCTTCTGCGAAGTCAATTCTGGCCTGATAATAGCTACCGGTAAGTCCGCTGACTTTCACATTCGATTTGGCGGTCTCATTTTGAATTTCTCCATTCAGAAACAGTGTAAACTTTTCTCCTAGTTCTGTGTAAACTACCAAGCTGGCGGTTTGAGCGTTTGAAAAGAAGATAAATAGAGTGAAAATGCTGAGTGTAAAGATTTGTTTCATGTGCTAAAAATTTGGGTTAAATTTAATGTTATATCGTCACTGATTGCCATTGCTATGCCAAAATCCTACAGGCCTTGTCAAATCTGACTTATACGAGAGATTACTGATTGGGGTTCGGACTTATATCTTTGTGCCCCCGCACGGCCTAATGTCTTGCAGTAAAATTTGTGTCGTATGAGAAAAATTCTGCTTATGGGAGCGGGAAGATCAAGCTCTAGTTTAATCCAATACTTGGAGGATCATGCCGTATCCGAGAACTGGACAATAAGAATTGGAGATGCAGATGTAAAAAAGGCGGCTTTAAGATTCTCCGTCGCCAAAAGTCTTTCGTGGTTCAAGCTCGATGCTCAAGATCTGGCTCTTTGTCGTGTTGAAATGGAAGCATCGGATTTGGTAATTTCAATGTTACCAGCATTCATGCACCCTATGATTGCGAATCTGTGCCTTGAATCTGGTAAACATCTAATTACTCCTAGCTATGTTTCGGATGAATTGACCAAAATGCATGAAACAGCGGTTTCAAAGGGACTGGTATTTCTGAATGAAATGGGTCTCGATCCGGGTATCGACCATATGTCTGCAATGGCTATAATTGAGGATATCCGACGGAGGGGAGGTGAAATAGAATCTTTTGAATCATTTACCGGAGGATTAGTGGCTCCGGAAAGTGATGACAACCCATGGCATTATAAAATCAGTTGGAACCCTCGTAATATCGTAATGGCAGGGGCAGGTGGTTCTGCGAAATATCTTGCTAATGGGCATTACAATTACATTCCATACCATCAACTTTTCGGGCGAACTGCTGTGATCAGCATTGAAAATTATGGTGAATTTGAGGGTTATGCCAATCGCGACTCTCTTAAGTATCGGTCGGTTTATGGTTTAAACGACATACCTTCTCTGATGAGAGGAACACTTAGAAAGGCTCCGTTTTGCCAAGCGTGGAACGTTATTGTAAATCTTGGTTTAACTGATGAGTCCTTTCAAATCGAAAATGCCAATAAACTCACTTGGGCTGATCTGCTATTTGCTTTTACAGGAAAAGCGAATCTTCCTGAGCTGAAATCATATCTCCGGGAATATTATAGAGCAGGCGAAGAAGTGATGCAGATGCTCGAATGGCTAGGAATGTTTTCCGAGAAAAAGATTGCTCCAACTGACTGCACACCGGCCTTGGCTCTTCAATACTTACTTGAGGAAAAGTGGCTATTAGGGGATGATGATAAAGACATGGTAGTAATGTATCATCGATTTATTTATAGGTTGGAAAATCAGAAGATTGAACATACTGCAAACCTCATTGACATTGGTCTCGATTCTGTTCACACCTCTATGGCCCGCACAGTTGGATTGCCTGTAGGAATTGCGGCAAAACTGATTCTCAATGGAGACATAAGCCAACGAGGAGTACTTTTACCGGTGCACAAAGAAATTTTCTTGCCGGTAATGAATGAACTGACAACATTAGGAATTCGATTTAATGAAACTCATCGAGTGATGGAATGAAGCTGAAGTACTTTTCCATATTTGTTCTCTTTCTTCTCGCATTTCCTGCGCTAGGCCAAAGATCTAAATGTCCTGTTGTACCTGATGAATATAGTTGGAACAGTGCCTCTGACTATTCTATGGATTCATCTCTTGTTGCTGAATGTCTCGTTTGGCTGTGCAATGCAGCGCTGTACGATAGAATGGAGTGCAGAAGCGAGGTCAATCTTTTCGTTATGGAGTGGCTGGCAGGTAGTCCTTCTGTGAAAATTGATGTGGATTCTAAACTTTTACCCTTTACTGAAGAAAATCCGGAGCTTCTGTTCAGCTACATCCACGGTATGGCCCTGTATCAATTGAAGAATCGTAGAAATGATGATCTTGTTAAATCTCGTATTGAAGGCTTGAAAGCTGTTTCTCAATTAGTAGAAAGGGAAGAGGATATGAAGAAAAGCAAGGATGTACGAAAACTTCTTCGAATGGCAAAGAGTGATAAAAAATTGAACAATTACTATCACAAACAGGTTCTTCTAAACGCATGAAATCCTTCGAAATCCCATCAAAATACCGCTCCGGTTATATTGGCCGAATTAAGAGCCATTTCAAGATAAGCGACCCAAGGAAGCAGAACCTCAGTCCGGCCATCTTGAATTTTGGCTCTTTCAGTTTAATTCTTCCTCGACATTTTGGTTTTTGTTATGGCGTAGAAAATGCTATCGAAATAGCCTATAGAGCCATTGACCAAAATCCAGGAAAAAGAATATTTCTGATTAGCCAAATGATTCACAATCCGCTTGTCAATCAAGATCTCCTAGATCTGGGCGTGCGATTTTTAATGGACACGGATGGCTCACAAATCATTGGTTGGTCGGAGTTGAAACCCGATGATATAGTCGTTACACCAGCTTTTGGTACCACAGTTGAAATTGAAGCAATTCTTAGAGCAACTGGTGTAAATATAGAAGAGTACAATACTACCTGCCCATTCGTTGAAAAGGTTTGGAAACGCTCAAATGAAATTGGTACAAATGGATATACTGTTTTGATACATGGTAAAGCCAAACACGAGGAAACAAGGGCCACTTTTTCTCATGCCACAAAAGGATCTCCTTCTATTGTTGTTCGAAATATGGCCGAGGCACAATGGCTCGGAGAAATGTTGATAGGTCAACGATCTCTGGAGGAGTTCTATTCGCTCTTCGAAGGAAAATATTCTGAAGGATTCGACCCAAAAAGGGATCTTGAAAGATTAGGTGTGGTAAATCAAACCACCATGCTTGCAACCGAAACACAAGAAATTGCAGACTATTTTAAGTCAGTGATGTGCCAATTGCATGGAGAAAATTACAAAGCGTATTTTGCAGATACTCGAGATACCCTGTGTTATGCCACTAATGATAATCAGGATGCCACAAAGGCCTTGCTCTCCTGTGGAGCTGATATGGCGCTGGTAATTGGTGGATACAACAGTTCGAATACGGCGCAAATTCATACTATTCTGCAATCAGTATTTCCTTCTTTTTTTATAAGTGGTGCCGAAAGTGTTCTTTCAAAAGACTCTCTTCGTCATTATTTGTATGATCAACAAAAGGAAGTAGAAACGGAATGGATGACAAAATCAGCGCATCCAATAATCATCCTCACTAGTGGGGCAAGTTGTCCAGACAAAGTGGTTGATGAGGTGATGATGAAAATTAAATCACTTTTCCCGAATAGTGTGGAGACTGATGTAGTTTTCGACGATTTTATCAAGCAAAAGATTTGAAAATTGTTCTTTTATCCACGTTGTATCCATATCGGGGCGGAATTGCCCAATTCAACGCTTGTCTATTGAGAGAGCTAGAAAAGAAAAGTAATGAGGTTGTAGGTGTGAATTTTTCTAGACAATATCCCTCGTTGTTGTTTCCTGGAAAAACGCAATATGTCAATGAAAATGATCCTGCAGATCAAATCCCATCGGTGAGATTACTTGATAGTATCAATCCTTTTTCATGGTGGAATACTATTAAGTTTATCAAAGCGCAGAAGCCTGATTTGGTTGTTGTGCGCTATTGGACACCCTTTTTGGCGCCTGCCTTGGGTTTTATCTGTGGAAAATTAAAGCGAAGTGGTATTCGTGTTGTGGCTATAACGGACAATATCATTCCTCATGAACCTCGATGGTGGGATCGAGTCATGGCGCGCTATTTTCTGCAAGGGGTTAATGGGTTTGTGGCAATGACTTCTGATGTAGAAAGAAACACAAAGGATATTATATCTGAACTACCAAGTATTGTAAAACCACACCCGTTTTACAATCACTTTGGTGCGCGTATAGATCGTTTGGTGGCATGTAAATCGCTGGATATTCCTTCGGGAAGAAAGGTATTACTCTTCTTTGGTCTCATTCGCGAATACAAAGGACTGGATATACTTCTAGAGGCCTTTTCTCAACTAGATAAAAATTATCACCTGATTATTGCTGGAGAAGCCTACGGTGATTTCAAACCATACCAGTTGGCAATTGATTCCTCACCCCTCAAAGACAATATTACCTGCATAAATCGATATGTAGGAGATCATGAGGTGCCAACCCTTTTTTCCGCTGCGGATATCGTGGTTTTGCCCTATCGATCTGCTACACAAAGCGGTATTACTGCCGTTGCATTTCATTTTGGATTACCTGTAATTGCAACTAATGTGGGAGGTTTAGCGGAAACAATATCGGATGGTGTCACTGGTCTGATTGCTTTAAAGCCTGATTCGAACTTGATTTTGCAAAAGATTCACCAGTTTTTCGCTCTTCGCCGCACCATACATTTCGAAGAGAATATCAAACGTACCGTGGAACTCCACTCCTGGTCGGGATTTGTGGAAGCATTGTTGAAGTTTTCCAAGGGTTTGTAGTAGCGATTTTTACTGAACTGCCTGTAATTTTGGCGTTTATCTATGGCTGATATCATCAAACTATTACCCGAAGCCGTTGCAAACCAAATTGCAGCAGGCGAAGTTGTTCAAAGACCAGCCTCGGTTGTAAAGGAACTTTTGGAGAATGCCATTGATTCTGGTGCAACCATCATAAAGTTGGTAATAAAAGATGCAGGTAAAACTCTCGTTCAAGTTACTGACAACGGATCTGGAATGTCGGCATCCGACGCTCGTTTGAGCTTCGAACGTCACGCCACTTCTAAAATCACCAGTTCAGAAGATCTTTTTAGTATTCGAACGAAAGGTTTCAGAGGTGAGGCTTTGGCAAGTATCGCAGCAATTGCTCAAGTGGAAATGAAAACAATGCTACGAGGCGAAAATCTGGGCACCGAAATCATTATGGAAGCCTCCCGAATAAAGGAACAGCACCCTATACAGTGCCCAGAAGGAACCAGCATTCTTGTGAAAAATCTTTTTTTTAATGTTCCCGCAAGAAGGTATTTTCTAAAAAGTGATCAAGTTGAACTCAGACATATTATTGATGAATTCGAAAGGGTAGCAATTACCCATCCAGAAGTCGAGTTTTATTTTACACACAACGGAGCTGAGGTAATGAGCCTTCCAAAAGCTGCTATCAGACAAAGAATAGTGCATGTGTTTGGAAATAAATACAACGAAAAGTTGGTGCCAGTAGAAGAGGGAACCGACATCGTGAACTTGAGCGGATTTATAGGCAAACCTGACTCAGCAAGGAAATCGCGAGGTGAACAGTTTTTCTTTGTAAACAATCGTTTTATACGAAACAATTACCTCAATCATGCTGTCATGAGTGCATATCAGGATCTTGTACCTTCAGGTCATTTTCCTCTATATTTTGTTTTCCTTGAAATTGATCCTGCTCAAATTGACATCAACATTCATCCCACCAAAACTGAGATAAAGTTTCAGGACGAACGCTCAATATATGCAATTCTCCATGCAGGAATACGACGCGCTTTGGGTCGACATAATATTGCTCCAACATTGGATTTCGAGCAGGATCAAGCCATTACGGGCGGCTCTTTTATACCCTCTGCATCTCCAGCCGAACCCGGAATTGCAGTGAATCCTTCGTTTAACCCTTTTCAATCTGGTGCACCGTTTCAAAATGGGGGAGGAGCTTTAAACAAAGTTTCACAAGAAGCGTGGGGCCGCGGTGCAGTTTCAGCCGGAGCTGATTGGAAAGAACTTTTTGAAGTAACCAGAAATGTGGCTAGTGGCCAAACTTTGGCACCTATATCTGTAGACCATGAAATTGCTTTTGATGTTGAAGAGGATATTCAAGTCATTCAATTTCATTCTACCTATTTATTTTTTCAGCATGCCACAGGTACTGTTATTGTGCATCAGCAAAGGGCACACGAAAGGATTCTCTATGAAATGTTCAGACCGGAAACAGGTGAGGGTCATATTCATATTCAAAAGCTACTTTTCCCAGAAGAACTTGAAGTTTCTGCCGCGGATAAACAATTGATTCAAGGGTGGTCCGATGAACTTGAACAAATGGGATGGGAAACGGAAAGCAACGAAGACAAATTGTTTGTAACCGGAATCCCTGCTGAGTTAGCAGTGCGCAATATCCAACAGGTTTTCGATGAAATGCTCGATCAATTGAGAAATGCGGGTCACGCTGATCGCGACTTATTGGCCGATCGCCTGGCAAAGAGTCTTGCGAAAAACACGGCAATTCGAAAAGGCCAAATGCTTACCCGACCTGAAATGCTCGATCTACTTGAAAGACTTTTTGACTGTGAACAGCCGTATTTTTCGCCATCCGGAAAGCCGGTTATGATTACGCTCGATCTGCGTTATTTGGAACAAATTTTTAAGTGAAAGGAAAATGTTTAGAAACATTCCAGTTGTTGTAAAGAATATAATCATCATCAATGTGCTGTTTTGGCTAGCTAGTCAAGTATGGCCTGTTATGTATGCATTGTTTGGAGGGCATTACTATCTCTCTCCTGAATTTGGCCCATGGCAAATCATCACGCATATGTTCATGCATGCCTCAGCACCAAACTTCGCACACTTGTTTTTTAATATGTATGGTCTCTTTATTTTCGGAAGTTTGCTCGAACAGGTGTGGGGTCCAAAGCGCTTCTTGATTTATTATCTTGTTAGTGGTATTGGTGCTTTTTTCCTTCATATGTTGATCAACCATATTGAAGTGCAACAGCTCATGGCTCAGCTTGGGGGTGATGCCGTGGACTATATAAAAATGAATGGACTTGATCTTATTAATCAAGGCCAAAACTGGTCAGAACCCGCCGCTTGGGGTCAATTGAATGCGGCCTTGCATGGTACTATTGTCGGCGCATCAGGTTGCGTGTTTGGAGTGCTTCTCGCCTTTGGTCTTCTTTTCCCTAATGTGGAACTGATGCTATTGTTTCCACCTATTCCAATAAAGGCGAAGTGGTTCGTATTTGGATATGGCGCTATCGAATTTTTCCTTGCCATGCGAAACGCTCCCGGAGATAGTGTGGCCCACTACGCGCACTTAGGAGGTATGTTGTTCGGATACATACTTCTCAAATTATGGCAGCGAAATGGTGTTAAGTTGAACTAGTGTGGGAGTACTCGAAGACATAAAGAAATTCTACACCAAAGGCGGTGCTAAGGAGAAAATCCTATTCGTCAATGCTTTTGTATTCCTGATTATTCAAGTAGGTCTTTTATTGGTTTATTTTTTTGATAAAGAAGCAGCAGGAAGATTTTTTGCCGGTGGTACTTTTTTGTCTTCTACTTCTGATCTTGCCAGACTCATTCAAAAGCCGTGGTCGATTGTGACCCACATGTTTACACACTTAGAGATCCTGCATTTTATATTCAATATGCTGGTATTTTATTTTGCCGGTGGACTATTTGTGATGTTCTTTTCTCAAAGAGAACTCTGGAAAGTTTACATATTGGGAGGTTTGAGCGGTTTCTTATTGTTTGTCTTGTCGTACAACCTGTTTCCTGTTTTTAGTGCTGTAAATTCCTTGACTACAATATGCGGAGCCTCCGCTTCAGTAATGGCAATATTGATGGCTGCGGCTCTCACTGATGCGAAGAGAAAGGTCAAACTTTTCGGTATCATAGAAGTGGAAATTCTTTGGCTGGCGTTGGGCTTGGTTCTTCTTGATCTTGTAAGTATACGAAGTGGCAACAATAGCGGTGGTCACATAGGTCATTTGGGAGGAGCGATTTTCGGCTTTTTATTTGTACAAGCGAAAAAAAATAGAAAGGACATGACTCTGTGGATGGATAGGATATTCGATTGGATAAAAGATCTTTTTGGAGGCTCGGGCAAAACACCCCGTGACAAAAAAAGTTTTGTATCTGATGAGGATTTTAACCTGCGAAAGAAGGCAAATCAAAAGCGTGTGGACATTATTCTCGATAAAATTTCACGCGGTGGATATGAAAGTCTCTCAAAGGAGGAAAAAGAATTTTTATTTAAGCATTCCCAGAAATAGGTGGCAACTGAAAATCCATCCGGGAAAAGGAAATCTGTACTCAACAAGATTTTAGTTTATCTGAACTGGTTAGTCATTCTTGCTTTAGTTCTCACCTATCTATCGTTTCATATTTCTCCAACTATACTAGGATATATTTCTACGATTGGCTTGGCTTACCCGATTATATTAATGATTAACCTGGCTTTCATTGGTTTTTGGTTGATACGCAGATGGAAATTTGCACTGTTCTCAATTTTTTTTATTCTTCTTGGTTTTAATCATTTTCGAAGTTGTATTGCTTGGAATACACCCGACATTGCCGAAGAGGGAAAAAAGGAATTTACTGTCATGTCGTTCAATGCGAGATTGTTTGGTGTTTATTGGTCGAAAAAGCATGAAATCCGAGACAGTATTTTTGCAATGCTCAAAAGCGAGAATGCTGATGTGATCTGTTTTCAAGAGTTTTATCAAAGCGAACAAGATCCCGCATACGACAATCGCGGTGCGCTGATGAAGAAATTGGGAATGAAACATTTTCATGAGCGCTTCACTCATGCTACTTCAGGAAAGGAGTACTTTGGTGTAAGTATTTTTTCAAAGTATCCTATCATCTACAAAGGAGCTATTCCATTCGAAGGAGACGCAAACAACTTCTGCATTTTTGTCGATCTAAAAGTGGGTAATGACACTGTCCGGGTTTATGATGGTCATCTTGCCTCTATACGTTTTCAAACCGAGGATTACGCTTTATTTGATGAAAGATCGCAAACGCAAGATGTAGAGGATGGCGCTATGCGGGTTGCCAAACTTTTGCGACGAGGTTTCCGAAAAAGAGAGGCACAAGCATTGAAACTATCTGAAAGTGTTGCAGAAAGTCCATACCCTGTGGTCTTATGCGGCGATTTTAACGATACTCCTGTTTCTTATTGTTATAATGTACTTACCGATGATTTGAACGACACATTTGTAGAAAAGGGAAACGGTTTGGGAAATACTCATATCGGGAAGATTCCTGCAGTGCTTAGAATAGATTACATCCTCACCAGCCCTAAAATAGACGTGTTGCAATACAAACGGATTTCACAGAAACTTTCGGACCATCATCCAATTAAGGTGAAGATGGCGATTTGATCGAAGCAACTGGGATTCTTTGACAGAGTAGCTGTTATTGGTCAATGGAGTGATGCGGTATGGGAATATTACAGATAACCGAACTGCATTATTTATTTGACACTTTCAAATGGCACAATTGCCCGAGAAAATCAAACATGTCGTTTCATTCCCTATTGATGCAAAAAAAACTCCGACGAAATGTCGGCTATATAAAGAACTTGCAGGCTCCTTATTTGTATCTCAGTTTTTGACCGGGACGGATCAACTTCTTTTCAGATATGCCATTCAATTTGCAGAGTGCTTTTATTGAGGTTCCACGTTTTCTGGCTATGGCTGAAAGAGTTTCTCCGGATTTTACAGTGTGAAATTTCTTCGCTTTAGTGGCAACAGAGTTCTTTGATACTAGTTTAGAATGATCAAAGTCTTTTTTGTGAAGGTCAACCGTCCAATCGCGAAGTGATAGACTTTTTACATCTAAGATTTTATTCGGATTCAAAGGTTCACCTAAATATCGAACTTCGAAATGGAGGTGCGACCCGTACGAGCGTCCTGTATTTCCGCCAAGTCCAATTAAAGTTCCGGCTTCCACATGGTCGCCCGGTTTTACTTTTCTCTGTGATAAGTGGGCATACAGAGTTTCAAGGCCATTGTTGTGACGAACTACAACTACGTTTCCGAAAGAAGAGTGGTACTCGGAGATACGAACCATTCCTTCAAAAGCCGAAGCCACTTCGTCGCCTGTTTCAAGATCAATGTCTACCCCATTATGCATTCTTCCATTGCGGGGGCCAAAATCAGAAGTCAATATCCCATTAACAGGATAGATAAAGTCACAGTTTTCATGCGCCAAAGTGAAGGAAACAGTATCTATCAGATTAGTTTGAGCAGTCTTGTGCAAAAACAGATTCCGGGTATCCCAATGACAATAAGTGTCGTAGGCAGGAATGTTGCGAAGAGAATCATTCACATCCCAAAGACCCAAATCCAACGCGTTATCGTTGAATAGCGGGTCTATTATATAATCTTCTTCTACTCCACCACCGATATTGGCTGTAGTGTCTGACGCATACTCGTCTTCAACTACTTCCTGACCAAAAAGGCCTAGCGGTAACATTGAAAGAAGGAAAATCCAGTATTTCCTTTGCAGGTTTTTCATTGCGCTGCGAATTTAGTGTTGTGTTTCTAACTTGCAATCCTTGAGATCCTAAAACTTGTCAACGAAACGTTAAAGATTAGTTTAAGGTTCATCCGCTTTCGACTAAGCATACACTTCACTCTATGGAGGGCTTGAAACACCCGTTGAACTGAACTTCTTTTTGCTATGAACATTGCAAGCCTTGAAAATTCTGAGGCTTTAGTGTTTTCTAGTGACTTACGTACCTTTGCCAATATTGTATTGCTACGGTGAGTATGAAAACGATCTATGATTTTGAAATCCTGGATATTCTGGGCGAGCCACTGGATTGGGGGCTCTTTAGGGGCAAGAAAATTTTATTGTTCAATACAGCGTCGGAATGCGGATTTACTTCTCAACTAGCCTCGATCGAAATCTTGTATCGAGACTTCAAGAACCATGACTTTGAGATTATTGGTGTTCCAAGCAACGATTTTGGCGGTCAGGAACCTGGAAGTTCGGAAGAAATTCTCAGCTTTTGCCAGAGAGAATATGAGGTTTCCTTCACCTTAACCGAGAAAATGTCAATTCTCGGTGAAAATGCGCATCCCATGTACAAATGGTTGCAGAAGAAGGAATTAAACGGAATGGCTGATCAACCCGTTACTTGGAATTTCCAGAAGTTTGGAATTGATTACATGGGAAGGATTGCTCGCGTATTTTCGCCAGCTACGGACCCTTTCCACTCATCCATTGGAAGTTGGATCACACAAGCTGAATTATTATGATATGCAACACGGTTTAGACATTCTTGTTATTTGCGCTCATCCAGACGATGCTGAAATTTCTGTTGGAGGAACCTTGATTCGCTACGTTAACGAAGGTTTTGAAGTCGGTGTCGCAGATCTTACTATGGGAGAACTAGGTACCCGCGGTTCTGGTCCACTGAGGTTGAAGGAAGCTGATCGGGCAGCGAATGTGATAGGTTTGAAAGTGCGAGAAAATCTCAATTTGGGCGATGGAACCTTCCAAAACGATCCCCAAACAAGAAGTAAGGTCATTGCTTGTATACGAAAACACAAACCTCGCATAGTGCTAACAAATGCACCCGGAGATCGCCATCCTGACCATGGAAGGGCAGCTCAATTAGTTGGAGAATCTTGCTTTTTCTCGGGTCTTACAAAAATTGAAACGGAGCTAGATGGTACAAAGCAAAATCCATGGAGACCTAAGGCATTGTACCATTTCATTCAGGATTACTATATAGAACCCGATTTCGTGATGGACATAGAACAGCACTGGGACAAAAAAGTGGAGGTGCTGAAGTCTTACTCATCTCAGTTTTATAATCCGGATTCTAACGAACCCTCCACCCCAATTTCCGGCGATGATTTTTTCGAATTTTTAAAATCACGTTCAAGAGAAATGGGTAGAGCCGCCGGTTTCAAATTGGCTGAAGGTTTTGTTGCCGCACGGCGAATTGGAGTGAAAGATTTCTTCGATCTCCACTAATCTTTGTTTTCATCTTCATCCCAAAAGAAAAGGAAATCATACCTATTGGAAAAATGAGTGGCTCTCAGTTTCACCATTTGAGCTACTTTATCAAATTAAAGTCATTGCGACTGAGTGTAAAATCAACTGTTTGAATTCGCTGCTTTTTATGAAAGGTAAGCACGTGGTATGTAAAATTTGCGACTAAACCTGCTGAAAAAGAAATCGCCGCTCCCGTCACACTCCACATTGGGATAAAAAACAAAGAACTCGAAAAACCCGTCAGCAATCCAAAGGCCGATCCCCACATATTGTGTTTGTGATGACCAGTGCCAGAGAAATAATGACTTATTATGACTGTAACTGAATGCAGCCAAATGGCAGGAGCGCATATCAGGATCAGTGAATGTAAGCCTTGTAAATCTTTACCGAAAATCATTTTGAAAAATTCGTCTGGTAATACAGAAGCAATTAAGACTAAAGGTAAAGTCAGGAGAGGCGAGATTTTGAGAAATGAAAGTGTGAGCGATCTGATATATAGTTGATCAGTCGAATTGGAAATTCTGCTGCTCAAGACAAGACTCAAACTTTTGGCAATATTCCAAACCGCCTCCGCAGCGTATATGGCTAATGAAAATATTCCTACTGAGAACAACGAGCCTGCTTTCTCCAGAATAATTAAGTAAACACGGAGATTAAGCAAGTGCAGAATATTTCCTCCTTGTGTATATGATCCCAATGGGAATATTTCTCCAAAGGTTTTTTTCCAAGGTTGAGACTTCCCATCATCCAATGAACTCCCGGACATATAAATACTCAAAAGACATGTAGCGCCGAAAGAAATGTATAAGGACTGAATGAAACTGAGTAGTACTTTTTGATCTAGCACAACGTAAAAAATGGTCAACGAAAGAAGCAGTGAAATCAATTGAAATGAAATCAGAATATTATATCGAGCAATTTTTTCTTTTGCCAAAATAGCTTGATGAACAAAGAAAAAGAGAGACTGAATAAAACCCAATAAACAAATATGAACGAGCAGTCCATCAGGTATGAAATCAAGGCCTTTGAGAATAGGGTATGCCAGCACTGATGAAAATATTGCCCATGCTATTGCAGGTCCCGTGGCGGCTTTGGTTCCAATTCTCGGTAAGAGAAATACAAGTGCTCCTCCTCCCACAATGTTGCTTACAGAAACGATGAGGAGAATTCCTAAGTTTATCAGTGCAGCTTCTCCTTGACCTTCTTGTCCGAGGAAGCGCGTGTTCAGAACCACTACTCCTAAGGTTGCAAAAAGGACAATGAGTTTAGCGCTGAGCGATGTGACTATGTTTTTTATCACTGCTTGCCTTGTATTGCGTCGAGATATATTTCAGTGAACTTCTCTTCAATTCGTTTTACACTGAATTCCCGAACAGCATATTTTCTTATTGCATCAGAGTCGAATTTTGAATATTCATCTTTGCACAATTGCAAGGAACTTAGCAAAGCCGATTCATCTCTTTTCAAAATAAGGTAACCTCTTTCTGGAAAAAGGTGTTCGCGTACTCCTCCCACATCTGTTGCTATTACAGGAATTCCGGCACTCATGGCCTCGAGAATTACACAAGGTAAATTTTCATAATTGCTAAAGAGAACAAATGCATGTGCATTTCTCATTTCTTGAGCGACTTCGTTTGCACTTAAGATCCCTGAAAATAGAATGCTCCCTTTACGGATGTTTAAATCTTCAGCATAGGCTATGTGTTTTGAAATTTCACCATCTCCTGCTATGGTTAGGCACACATCAGGATTTTTTTCGCTAAATACTTTCCAAACTCGCAGCAGGCCACTGATATTTTTGTGCTGATCGAGCAAACTCGAAACGTGCAGGTAGTGGAAGGTGTTGAGTGATTTATTCGAGCTAGGCACGAAGAGATCGGTGTCTACAACATTTGCCACTATACGGTATTTGTCTTTTCTATCTTTACTGAGTCCTAGTTTTCGCATAGAATTGGCAAGGTTTTCACTCACCGGACAAAGGAAGGCGCTCGCATGAGCTACTTGTCTTGACAGTATAACTACTTTTCTTTCTGGATATCCTCTTTCGTCGTCATCAAAACCCGTCCAGTTTTCGGAGACAATAAACGGCAATCCAAACTTATATTTCAGATAAAGTGCCTGCCAACCATCAGGCCAGGTCATATTGTGATGAACAACATCGAAGTTTCCACCTTTTTTATCATGTACAAATCGCACTGCCTCTTGAAAAGCTCTCCATCTTCTTAATAATGAAAAACCTTTTTTCTCGTAGTAGCCTATAACAGTATGTACCCCGTTGATATATGTGTAATTGATTTTCGAATATTTCCCATCGCTTGGAAACGAGGTTATATAAATGGCCCATACATTGTGTTTGGTAGCAACGGATTCGGCATGGCGACGAACAAAATTGCCAAGCACAGCGTCTTTTGGCGAGGGATACCAACTGGAGGTAAAGAGTACTGATAACTGGGTTTCTGCCATCTTATGAGTTGCAAATGTACCCCTACGGAGCGATTTATGCACGGAAACTCACTTAGGGCTTGTGTTATTGTCGGAATAGTATTTTCTTTGCACCCCGTAAAAAAGGAATATGGTGGCTTTAGCTCAGCTGGTTAGAGCATCGGTTTGTGGTACCGAGGGTCGTGGGTTCGAACCCCATAAGCCACCCCAAAGTCCCCTTGGTATCGCCGAGGGGATTTTTTTTGTTGATTAAGGATACATCTCGTTCAACATCTTATCAATAGGAATGGCCACTTTTGAGAAATAAAAACTTGCGATGTTCACTTCAGATTATTGTCAATGCCGTTGACATATAGTTCAATAACATCCACCTCTTTTGCAACTGATGCACCTTTGAAGTTGATAAAGTGATCATAGGTGATGCATTTATTGTATTCCTTTAAATACTCTTTTGCCAAGGGCAGGTAGCTCCAATGCCATTTTTCTTCATTGTATCCAGTTCTACCCAATTCCTTAGATGTGTAGGTTTGATGGTATCCGTATGAAGGCCCATTCTTGACTAACCAGTCATATATTTTTTTGCCATTCCCTTGAGCGAAATAGGAAGGCTCTACAGAATTAAAATCTACATCAGTACCCCAATGATGCCTACTTGTACCGGGCATTGAACTGTATTTCAGAATCTCGGCGGCTTTATCTTTATCGGTCCAACCTTGATATTTGGGCAAACTCCACTTTCGTTCCCAAATTCCTTTTTGATAGTTGAAATTGCGTGTTGCCGAAATAATAGTCAGGTTTATGCCATCGAGGGCCGCAGCATCCATCATTTCCTTTGCTTTTTCATATGCCTGCTTGCGTAAATAAATCCCCGACTTGCTTGTTCGCGGAGATTCAATTAGCACAAAATCTGAATGTGTTGCTGGATCAAATTTGCCCATCAGCTCGTCTTCATGCGATAATTCATTCTGAATGCCGCTTGTGAGCAGCGCAATTGACAGCAGTCCAAGATGAAAAATGTGGATCATGGAACAAATTAAAGCAAAAACAAGACCACTATGCTAATCCCAGATTAATGCCCACTGGCTGCTAAATATCGTTCTGCATCCAAAGCGCCCATACATCCTGTTCCGGCTGCTGTTACGGCCTGACGATATACCTTGTCAGCAGCATCACCCGCTACAAATATTCCTTCAATATTGGTTTTCGAAGTTCCAGGTACATTGATTATGTATCCTTGTTCATCTGTATGGATCCATGGTTTGAAAACGTCAGTATTCGGTTTGTGCCCGATGGCCACGAAAAAGCCGGTGACAGCAATTTCTTTTTTTTCCCCGGTCACCCTATTCAAAACGCGAATTCCTTCAACACCTTGATCGCCAAGAATGTCATCCGTTTCTGAATTCCAAAGTATTTCGATATTCGTGGTATTCTCCACACGATGTTGCATTGCTTTTGATGCACGCATCTTATCGCTGCGAACAAGCATATATACTTTTTTGCAAAGCTTTGCGAGATAGGTAGCTTCTTCAGCAGCAGTATCACCTGCTCCAACAATCGCAACTTCTTGTCCGCGATAAAAGAATCCGTCACAAACAGCACAGGCACTTACTCCTCCACCTGCTTCGCGAAGTCTTGTCTCATTTGGAAGACCGAGCCACTTGGCAGATGCGCCGGTGGCAATGATTACTGCATCTGCGGCAATCGTGTGTTTTCCATTGTCTACTTCTACAAGATGCACGGGTCCCGAAAAATCAACTTTGGTTACCCATCCAGAACGAATATCAGACCCAAAGCGCTGGGCTTGAGTTTTGAGATCTTCCATCATTTCAGGTCCTTTGATTCCTTGAGGATATCCTGGAAAATTGTCTACTTCTGTAGTTTCCATCAACTGACCACCTGGCTGTATGCCTTCATACATAACGGGTTTCATGTCGGCGCGCGCTGCATAAATAGCGGCTGAGTATCCTGCGGGACCACTGCCTATGATCAGACATTGTACTTTTTCTGTTGGTTCGTTCATTCTTGCAATTGTTTATTCCGAGGCTGCGAAAATATGTAATTTCAATGTTTTCTATTGTGACTTATCACACTGTTAGGCGATAAGATTTATAGGTTCCCTTTTTACATTAAAGGTGTTCATGGGGTCAACGATTTCCTTAAAAACTCGTCCCACAGGACGTCTTCTGGTGGAGGCGCAATGATCGTAATAGAAGTCTTTTTTACGGGATGTATAAATTCGATTTTACGCGCATGAAGGTGTATCGCGGCATTTTCATTGGTTCGAGCACTTCCATATTTCACATCACCTTTAATAGGGCAACCAAGACTACTGAGAGTAGCGCGAATTTGATGATGCCGTCCGGTCTTTGGATAGACTTCTATAAAAGTGTAATGCGTGCCTTCACCTATAATTTTGTAACTCAACTCACTTTCTTTGCGATCGATAGCAGGTGTTTTGTGCGCAAACGTTTTGTTCTGATTTTGATCTTTAATGAGATAATTCACAATTGTGTCTTCTTCTTTTTCGGGCCTGCCCTTTACCACTGCCCAATATGTTTTTTGCACTTCACGATATTTGAACATGTTCGACAATCGATTGAGTGCTTTGGTAGTTCGAGCATAAAGAATCACTCCACTTACAGGCCTATCAAGACGATGGACAGTACCTATAAATGCCAAGCCCGACTTGTTGTACTTCATCTTAACATAAGATTTTACCACTTCGCACAATGTGGTGTCTCCGCTGATATCACTTTGTATGATGTCGCTGTTTCTTTTGTTAATCACAATGATGTGATTGTCCTCGTACAGCACTCGAAGGTTTTCTAATGTGCTCATGACAATGGGTTCTTTCGGTGCTTGAACCCAGGCGCGCTTTTGCGCAAATTGTTCTTGGTTTGACATCTTACTTATTGTTCAATGGACAAAAGTGTCCTTCAATTCTATTCTCGCACTAGTACTGTTCCCGCTCATTGGGAAAGTCTCCCGATTTCACATCGGTAATATATTGCTTCACCGCGGAGTTCATCTGTTCCGCCATATTGAGGTATCTCCTCAAAAAGCGGGGGCTGAATTCTTGCGTTATACCCATCATATCATTTACAACTAAGACCTGACCATCTACTCCGCCACCAGCACCAATTCCAATAACAGGTGCATCGATAGATTGTGCTACTTCTGCTGCTAAACTAGCAGGTATCTTTTCCAACACTATTGCGAAGCAGCCACTATCACTCAAGAGTTTTGCATCCTCTTTGAGGCGCTCTGCTTCCAATTCTTCCTTAGCTCTTACTTGATAGGTACCGAACTTGTATATGCTTTGAGGCGTCAATCCGAGGTGTCCCATTACGGGTATGCCGGCCGAGAGAATGCGTTCTACACTTTCTCGAATCTCCCTTCCTCCCTCCATCTTCACGGCATGTGCTCCACTTTCTTTCATTATTCGAATACTCGAATTCAAAGCTTCTTTAGAATTCCCTTGATAAGACCCAAATGGGAGATCTACAACCACCAAACATCTGCGCGCGGCTCGCACAACACTCCCTGCATGATAAATCATTTCGTTCAGGGTTATGGGTAATGTGGTTTCGTGTCCAGCCATCACATTGGAGGCAGAGTCACCAACAAGCAACACATCAATACCCGCTTCGTCTAAAATTTTTGCAGTAGAAAAATCGTAGGCTGTAAGCATGGAGATTTTCTCTCCACGGGTTTTCATTTCCAGAAGTGTATTGGTGGTAACTCGACGAACGTCTTTTGAAACGGACATAGTATGGCAAATTTAGTTTCTTTCAACCCAGAATTCGTATTGGGATTCGCTATGAAGTGCTAAACCCCAAAGATAGCAAGTGCTCTCGCCAGATTTTTATTTGATGGTGTATATTCATACATCAAGAATAAAAATCGAGAAAGGGCTTGATATCTTTGAGGGTTAGCTCTGCAATAGATTTCCAATGGGGATTCTGGGTTTAAGGCATCGATGGTTTTTTTGGAGCGATAATGTGCCTAAAGGTAAGGTTTAACCTTGGATTCATAGGTCGCTTCGATGTGGGTATGCAATGCTGCCAATCTTTCTGAAAATTTTCCATTATCAAGAGCGAACCGTGTTGAAGGTTAAAAGATTGAGTAGCTCGAGAAGATCTTTCGCGAACCCCAAACCTCCGGGTTTCTCCAAATGAAACAGAAGCAATCATCATTTGATCTATTTCGGGCTCATTATCTGAATGCCAACCCATACTATCGGCTCCATTTCGGTAATAATTGCAGAGCACTGCATTGAATGGAAAATTCAGTTTGAATTCAAGTTCTTCCCGAATACCCTGAAGAATGTTGATCCAAGGTGTTGAAGGCCATGTGATACTTGAATATTTATATGAAGGCCCGCACCAATATGTTAGTCGTGGTTCAAGGTATTCTTTACCAAAGAGAAATATTTTATTCTGTTGCCAAGGTATACTTGAAACAATTTTTTCGAATGAAACTGCCCTAAATGCCTCCGGATCGTAAAGAAGTTTTACACTGTTTTGATCTATGAGAACTTCGGTGGGCATGAAAGAAATGGGCGCTATGAGAATTCTTGATCGGGCTTCAAATCCTTTGATTCATGATCATCTTCGTGCAATGGCGGCGATTGTATGGGCGGTCCTGGACGTTTTGGTTGATCTGTTTTGTCCAGATTCAACTCATTCTCCATATTTCGTGCACTCGTCATGATTTCATTTTGAACATCTTTCGCGGCATTTCGAAATTGATATACTGCCTTACCCAAACCTTGGGCTAGACTGGGTATACCCTTTGCTCCGAAAAGCAAAAGATATGCAACTAAGATCAATGTGATTTCACCTATACTCATGACTGATGGTGCAAAGGTAGAGATTTAAGCGGATTTCGAGCCGTGAAGAACACATGGCATTAGATACTTAACAACATTTTGATTCCGGCGCTAATGAGGATGATGGTTAGCAAAATATAAATCGCTTTCGGCGACAACTTTTTAGAACCCATATAAGAACCAATTAAACCACCGGGCACTACAGCGATGAGCCACCAGTATATCTCAGAAGAAATTTCTGCACTTGAACTGAGATGTCCAAATAGACCCAAGATAGAATTGACAAGGATAAAAAGTGCGGAGATTCCCGATATGGTGCGAGGTGTGAGATTGGAAAAAAGAAAGAGAATGGGCGACAAAAAGATACCTCCTCCAACTCCAATTAAACCAGATATAAAACCTATCACACCACCTATTGGATACATATAGGATTTCGACATTATGACTGAAACCTTCCTGATTTCCAATTTGGCAATATGTTTTACGATCATATATGTGGCGGAAAACAAAAGGAAACAGGCTGCCATCACTTTGAAAGTTTTTTCTTCCAATTCAATATACCCTCCAAGCCAAGCCATAGGAATGGAGAATATGACGAATGCAATAAACACCTGTTTGTCGAAATAACCTCTTCGAATAAATTGGAATGCTGTAATGGCGGAAACTGTGATGTTGAGCAGTAGAGAGGTCGTTTTTATTTCGGAAGGAGCGAAGGCCCACAATGCCATTATTGCCAAATATCCCGAGGCTCCTGCATGACCGACCGAACTATAAGCCAACGCCACTGCGAAAAAGCAGAGGGCTATGGCGATCAATTGTTCTGGACTCATAAGGGCAAATGTATGAGTATGAAAAAACATGGGTAAACATTGGAGCAAAAAAAAAAACACCGGTGCTGCGACCGGTGTTTCAATGTTATATTAGGTGTGATTTAGGCAGTTGCTTTAGCCACATTTTCGCTTGCTTTGGTACGAATAGCTGCTCCACTTTTTGATTCAGCTCCCAAATCAACTACTACAGGCACAGCGATGAAAAGAGTACTATATGTACCGGAAACAACACCGATTAGCAATGCGAAGCAGAAACCGCGGATGTCATCACTTCCGAAAATAAACATCACCAAAAGGGTAATGAATACGGTCATGGAAGTATTAATGGTACGTCCGAGTGTACTGTTTAATGCGTCATTGATTAGTTGTTTGGTATCAATATTTTTTCTTGCACCAAAATATTCCCTGATCCTGTCAAAGATTACGACCGTATCGTTGATGGAGTATCCGACCACGGTGAGTAGCGCTCCAATGAACACCTGATTCACTTCCATAGAGAAAGGAACAATGTCTTTCAAGAGAGTGAATGCCGCAAGCACCATCAAAACGTCATGGAAAAGTGCAATGGTTGCACCAACGGCATAATTGAATCTTCTGAATCGAATAGTAATATAAATACCAATGATAAGCAGTGCGAAGATTGTACTAAGAACGGCGTCTCTTCTGAAGTCGTCGCTCATGGAAGGGTCAACTTTGTTCACTTTTGCGAATGGATGAGCATAGGCTACATTCAAGGTGGACAAAGCATCTTTCACCTTACTTTCGATCAATACCTCCTGATTTTGATCGGTGCTATTGATCATATATGACGTTACAATCTTGAAGGTTTTGTCGCTCGCAGCAACAGTTTGTACTGTATTTACGGCGTCCGACCCTAGATTCTGATTCAGTGCATTTCTGATGGCTTCGGCCTCCACAGGTTGATCGAAATTTACCGTAAAGGATGTTCCACCATCGAATTCAACACCGTAGTTAAATCCTTGAGTGAAGTACGAACCAATACCCAAAGAGATAAGGACGGCAGACAAAATGTAAAAACGCTTTCTCTTTCCTACGAAGTCGTATTTGAAATTCGTAAACCAATTGCGTGTAATGTTGGTATCGAATGAGATTGTTTTCTTGCGATCAAGGCGATAGTAGAAAACCAAACGGCTGATCACAAGAGCTGTGAAAAGAGACGTTACGATACCGATCATTAAGGTTGTGGCGAATCCGCGAATAGGACCGGAGCCTACAATGTAAAGAACCAGACCTGTGAGGAACGTGGTAACGTTACCATCTATAATTGCCGATAGTGCTTTGGCGTAACCATCTTTTAATGCTGCAGCCACGGATTTACCACCGCGAAGCTCTTCACGCACACGCTCATATATAATTACGTTTGCGTCTACCGCCATACCAATGGTAAGGACGATACCTGCGATACCCGGCATTGTTAGCACACCTCCCATCGAAACCAAAGCTCCCATCAAGAAGAATAAGTTTGCTATAAGGGCAATGTTCGCAGCAACTCCAGCCCAAGCATAGTAAAATATCATATAGACTAGGATGGCGAGGAAAGCGAATATGAACGACCAAAAACCACTCTTGATATTTTCTTCTCCGAGTGTTGGTCCCACGGTTACTTCGTCTACAATTCGAGAAGGTGCAGGAAGTGATCCCGCTTTCAGAAGACCTGCGATATCTGTTGCTTCAGCAATTTGAAGGTTTCTATCAGTGCCACTGCCCATCGAGATTTCTGATCTTCCATTTGGAATGGCTTCATTCACGCTTGGTGCAGTCAATACCAAATTATCCATTGTCACTGCAATGCAACGTTTGTTTTCAGCAGCGGCTTTCTCTGTCATTCTTCTCCAGATAGGGGCGCCTTTGTCTGCGGACATTGTCATCGATATAATCACTTCCCCTGTAATCTGCCTGTAATCTTGACGAGCATCAATGATGCTGCTACCATCTAGTGGAGCTTTATTTTTCAATGAAGCATCCTTGATCGCATAAAGTGTTGCAATGTTTTGTTCCACTTTAGAACCCCAAAGTAATCTCATTTCAGCAGGAAGACTTCTTTTCGCTTCAGGTGTAGCCAACATTCTGTTGATGCGCGCTGTATCTGAAGAAAGTGCGTATCCAATAGCACTTCCGTTGCCGGGCACCTGTGGATTGAGCAATGCAAAAAGTGGATTCTTTTTACGAGCATCTTCTACACTCAACGAATCTGCTTTTGTATCCAAGGAGTCTGCTTGCGCCAATAATGTATCCTTGGCTAGCGTATCACTAGCAAGTGCCGATGAGTCTGAAGCGGCTTTTATATCAGCGCTGTCTTGCAAGAATAGTTCAGGATGAAGTGTTTTTCCCAACTCATCATTCACCACTTTAATCATTGGGAGTGCTTCTGAAGCGAAATACGTTTCCCAAAATTCAAGATTTGCAGTTGCTTTCAATTGCTTTCTCACGCGGTCTGGATCGTCTACACCAGGCAACTCTACCAAGATACGACCGCTCATAGCAAGTTTTTGTACGTTTGGTTGTGTTACACCAAATTGGTCAATCCTCTTGCGAATAATGTTTTCGGTATTGTTGATCGCGTCTTCAGCTTCTTGCCTCAACACTTTGATGATTTCCTCATCTGTGCTTTTAGGTGGAAACTTATCCATCTTTTCAGTGCTGCTGAATATTCTCCACAACTCTGTTCCGGCATTTTCTTCTTTCCAAGCTTTTTCGAAAAGTGTGATGTAATCGTCAGTAGAACTGCTTTGCATCTGACGAGCTTTGGCCACCGCATTTCTGAAGTTCTGGTTTAAGTTGTCGTCACTCAAAGCAATTACCAAATCAGGTAATGAAACCTCGAGGGTCACACTCATACCACCTTTCAAGTCGAGACCAAGGTTCAATTGATTTTCTTTCAAGTAGCTGTAGCTATGACCCATTACTGGGTAAATTTTCGCCTCCGAGCTATCGCGCAGATATTTTTTCTCGAGAGCCGCCACAGCAGAATCTAGCTGTGTGCCGGTTAAACCCGTTTGCTCAAGCGAATCAGCATAACTTAACGCATAGGCCTTTGCCTGCTTTTCATAACTGCGAGTAGCCAAGCTGAATGAAAATACATACAACGTGGCAAGAGCAAGAAGGCTTATAAAAAGCCAAATAATCGATTTATTCTGCATAAAAGCAAATTGTTAGATACGTCAAAATTAAGGGCGGCAAATATATCAAGAGAACGCTTATATTCGGCAGTTCCCGCATTTTGCCTTAAAATTAGCGGTGTATTTTGGAAGCAAAAACGCCATCATCAATCCCGACAATGGCGTTTTATTTTCATGTAAAATATTCTTTATTAGGCAATTAAGCCAGCGTCAGCAGCTCTTTTCAATGCAGCAGCCAAACCAATTTTATTAATGGTCTTCATGCCCTTTGGGGTAACACGAAGTTGTACCCATCTTTTTTCCTCTTCCAACCAAAACTTTTTGTATTGGAGGTTAGGCAGAAACGTGCGCTTAGTCTTAACATTAGAGTGCGACACACGGTTTCCGGTGATGGTCTTTTTTCCTGTAATCTGACAAACTCTGGCCATGTCTTTCTGTATTAGTCTTCCCAAATTTTCGGGGTGCAAAGAAAGCACATTTAACTCAATCCTGTGCAAAAGTCCCGATAATTTCTTTTCGAAGCATGAATAATGCCCCCTGAGCTGCCATTTGGATGTTGCGTTCTCGGTTTTTGCCAAAATTGTGTTTTACAGCCCGAACTCCTCTCGGACTGCCGATTCCGATCCAAATGGTGCCAACTGGGTTTTCTGCGTTGCCTCCGTCTGGACCTGCAATTCCTGTAGTGGCTAACGAGAAATTGCTACCCATGATAGACATAATTCCTCTTGCCATTTCGATGGCTGTTTGCTCAGATACTGCTCCCGAATGAAATAGGGTTTCGGCTTTGGCAAGTCCTGTTTTTTCTTTTATTTCTACTTGATAGGGTACAATTGACCCATAGAAATACCTGCTGCAACCCGGCACTGAGGTAATTATGTGGCTAATGTAACCTCCTGTGCAACTTTCCGCCAATCCAAGACTGGAATTATTTTCTACGAGCAAGCGACCTATTATGTGACCTAAACTATCGTTGTCGTAGCCATAAATATATTCTTGAATAATCGGAAAAACTTCTTTTTCCGTTTCATTCAAAAGGTCCTGCATTTCTTTTCTCTTTGTACCGTGTAAAGTCATCCGCAGGCGCACCATTCCTGGAGCTGGAAGGTAGGCCAACTTAATTTTTTTGTCCCCCAATGAATTTTCCCAATGTTGGATCTTGTGGGCTAAAAGTGATTCTCCAATACCATACGTAAGGATGGTTCTGTGAATGATTTCATCTCCTACAAATCTCTTGGCTAAGGCCGGTAAAATTGAAGATGCCATCATGCCTTTCATCTCATGTGGAACTCCCGGCATGGAGATAATCACTTTTCCATCTTTTTCGAACCACATGCCGCTCGCGGTGCCGAGCAGATTGTCTATAACAGTGCAGGCTTCAGGTAACATTGCCTGATGAATGTTTCCCTCGAGCATGTTTATACCCCGACTGCTGAAAAAGCTACTTATTCTTTCTAAAACGACTTCATTTAGAACTAGTTCTGTTCCGAAGTATTCACATAGTGTTTGTTTAGTAATGTCGTCTTTGGTTGGACCAAGGCCGCCAGTTATTAAAATAATATCCACCCGACTCAGTGCGAGGTCAAGGGACTCTATAATGTCGTCTCGACGATCTCGAATGCTCATAGCGCGCAAAACATCTAAACCAATGGTATTTAGCTGTTGTCCGATCCATGCTGAATTGGTGTCTATAACCTGTCCGATCAATAATTCATCTCCTATTGCTATCACTTCTGCATTCATATCTATTTCAAAAAATGGGTCGGCAAATGTCGGTAGGTAGAAATGAAAATGTCATAAGAAATAGTATCTTTATGAAAATTGACTAAATTGCAGCAACCTTTTAAAACCTCAAAATATTCTAATACACATGAAAAAACTCTACTTATTATCAATGGGTCTTGCCATTGCATCACTCTCTATGGCACAGAGGGCTTCCGATCTACCCCAATTGACGAAAAGTCAGTATAAAGCTTACCCCAAACTTAGAGTGGCCGAGTCGATGCCTTCCGCGGATATGACTCCCGCAAACACAAGTAAGGTAGGTAAAATAAAACCTGAAGTTGCTCAAAGAGTTCAATTCTACGAAGAAGTAGTAGGTGTAACACGCTATGACCTTCAAAGTAACTCAAGCGTTCAAAACCGACTTGCACAAACAGGATCGCAGTTGAGTGCTGGCTTTACTTTTAGTACGCAAGATGTTGATTGGACAGATCGCGGCACCGGGTACAACTTTTCCGATGGCAGTGATTGGTTGCCAGAGTGGCCTTATCAAAGAGCAGAGGAAACACGCGTCGGATGGCCTTCTGTAATGCATACTGGTTCTAGCAAGGAAGTGATTATTACGCACGATGGAGTCTTGGATCTCGTAATGATTTCCAAAGATCTGGGTTCTACGGGTAGTTGGACTCAAGTGAGTATTCCTAACCCTACCGACAGAGATTTGTTGTGGCCTCGCGCCGTTACGGGTGGTCCGGATGGAAATAGTATTCACTTGATTTGTGTAACTGAACCAGTAGCAAATACCGGTACCGAATATGAAGGTCTAGATGGTGCTATTTTGTATTGGAGATCACTTGATGGTGGCGCTACTTGGGATCAACAAGCAGTTCTTCTTCCTGAAATTGATGGAACTCAATTTACAGGTTTCCAAGGTGACACTTACGCTATTTTTTCGAGAGGAGATAAAGTTGCTTTTGCTGAATTCAATGATCTCGGAGATTCATTCATAATGATCTCAGATGACAATGGAACAACATGGAACAAACGCATTTTGGTGGACTTCCCTGTAGATATGTATGTGCTAGATACCGGTATTGATCTCAATGAGGATGCCGTTGCAGACACTATTTATAACACGGATCAATCAGGTGCACTATTCATCGATTCAGATGAAATTGTTCATGCTTGGTGGGGAGATATGTTCTACACCGATGATGATCTGACTGATGCGAATTTCAGTTACTTCCCAGGTACAAATGGCCTATCATATTGGAATGAAGGTCTCGACGATAATGCAGGTCTTACAATTACGGGTATTCCTGATCTTGATGATAGTGGTGTTATAGAATTGGCCGCTGATGGTGCTAACATCCCTCTGTATTTTGTGAGCATGTCAGGTTTTCCAAGTGCTGCACAGGGTGAAGATGGAACTCTGTATGTCACCTTCTCTGGAATTGTGGAAACACATGACAACGGTGATCAGAATTTTAGACACGTATTTATTGTGAAGTCCGAAGACAATGGTGAGACTTGGTCAGAAACTCCAATAGACCTCACTCCAGATCTTGATTTCGATGGATACGAATATGTGTTCTGTTCACTTGCTCCTGTTGTTGACGACAAAGTTCACATGATCTTCCAAAGAGATACAGAACCAGGTTTGCACGTGCGAGGTGATGAAGATCCAGCTGATGATAACGATATTGTGTACTACTGCATAACTACTGATTTAGTGGTTGAGCCGAACGTATTCGAGCAATTCCTCGAAAATGGAATAACGGCTTATCCTAATCCAGCAAACGATCAAATCAATATTGCTATTAAAGGTTTGACAGGTGGAACGGTTGAAGTGATCAATGCAATCGGGGAACTCGTGATTTCGAAAAAAGTGACCAACGACTTTGTCACTCTCGATGTAAACCAACTTATACCGGGTATCTACACCATCAATGTGGTGGGTGGAGAATCGGTGAGAAGTACAAAAATTGTAGTTGAGTAATAGAATTATGAAAGAAAAAAAAGGGGCTTCAATGCCCCTTTTTTTATGTGTCTTTTTTTGATCTCTTCTTGTTATACGGTTTAACCATAATCCGCATTGGAAATCTAATGCAGCGCTGACCCCTTTGGATATCAAGCTCTTTCTCGATTTTTATTCTTGAGGTATGAATAGACACCATCAAATAATCTCGCATTGCGCATTGGAAGTGTCTTGAGATTAATGCGCTGCGGGATTCTCGAATCTACACGATGGAGCAAAGTAATAGTTCGACCTATGAATTCCGATATCTCCATCGCGTGATTCGGGATAATACCAATTCTGCAAAAAAAATAGTCCATCCTGCATTGCGCATTGGATGTTTTTTTTTGGCAATGCTCTGCAGCATCTCGCATTCACGAAAGGGTAAATGCCGTTATAGTAGCTGTTGTCAAGGCTGAGCCTAGATTAGAGATACATAGAACCCAAATCAAGCGATAGAAAAATTGCACCCTAATTTTGCCGATGAATGCAGTATTCTAGCGCTTAGATTTGAGAATCTCACACGCATTCTACAAAAATTGCCTTAATGCGTAATGCGGGATAAACGGTATTGGCACTTCATAGCGAATCCCAATGCAGATTCTGGGTTTGTGTATTTGTATTAGTCCAATTCTGTGTCACTTCACTTGTCCACAACAGCCACTCTCACGGCATCTGGCAGCGCATTATCCAAAAAGGACTTACAATGCGCAATGCAGGATGGAATATTTAATAATCAGAATTGGTATTAAATGTTACCAAGATGCAATAACGGTCTCGTTTCCTTTAGTAATATCTCCGATTTTAGATTTTACTGTGGCCGTTAACGGGAGATAAATATCTACTCTACTGCCGAATTTGATAAATCCGACTTCATCATTTTTATTCAGTTTATCACCAGGTTTTACATAGTAAACAATTCTTCTGGCCACAGCTCCGGCTACCTGTCGTATCAGCACCTGATTTTTTTCGCTATGCTGAATTACAATAGTTGTCCTCTCATTTTCGGTACTGCTTTTTGGATGCCATGCCACGAGGTACAAGCCGGGATGATACTTGGCATATTTCACATCGCCGCTGCATGGTGTCCAGTTGGCGTGTACATTTAGCGGAGACATAAATATGGATACCTGCTTTCTTTTATCCTTGAAGTATTCGGGTTCTTCGACTTCTTCTATAACAACTACTTTTCCATCGCAGGGTGCTACCAATTCGTTCGAAGCGGATTGATTTTTTCTTTTCGGTAAACGAAAAAATTGGATGACCAAAATGAGGAAGACCCATAATATCGGAAAAACTGTGAAGTATAACCAAGTAGCGTTTTCGAAGAAGTAGGCGAGGGCCACCGTGAGTCCCCCAATGAGCAATACAGCACCAGCTATTATTTTATAGCCTTCCTTATGGATGGTCATATCAGATAAAAAGTTTTAAGTATGCAACGATAAAGGGAAGTACAAAAAAAAGTCCGTCGAATCTGTCCAAAACTCCTCCGTGTCCGGGCAAAATATTACCGGAATCTTTCACACCAGAAGTTCTTTTTAAAAGCGATTCAAACAAGTCGCCGGAATTAGCTAAAACAGCAATCAGAAGCGATAAAATCAACCACTGACTGTGATCTGTACCAGGAAAGACCTCCACCAAACCAAAAGTGGCAATTACAGAGAATAATATACCGCCAAATAATCCTTCAATGGTCTTGTTGGGCGACACTTTTTCATAGAGTTTGTGTTTGCCTATCCACCTTCCAACAAAATAGGCTCCACTGTCATTTATCCATAATAGACAAAATATTCCGATTGGGAGAACATACGAATACGTTTCTCCAACATGACTGATAACGTGTAGAAGTGCGAATGGAAGAACAACATAGAACCAACCGGCAACAGTTATACTGATATTGATAATAACGTTTTTCTCTCGATAAATAAGTTCCATGAACAACATCAGAACCACCAAACAGGGTAATAACCAAAACCATCTGATATCCATGCGGCCATCGGCTGCTAGATATATCATTACATAAGTGCTCATTCCAACGAGATAACCCGCTGTATATCTCGGATTCAGACCGGGCTGCTTTCCCATCATCCGATAAAACTCAACTAATCCAAGTGCAGAAAACAGAAAGAAAATAACACCCACAGCCAATGAACCCGCTACAAATCCCGCAACCACAATGAATGCGAAAAGGAGTCCTGAGATGCTTCTTATTACGACGTTCTTCAAATAGATTGTTTTGAGCTCCAAAAATAACCGAAAATTAGGCCGCCGAACATTCGAAAGTCTATCTATGAACAATCAAGCTTTCAAATATGAAATTTTCTGAGGACCTTATGCATTGAGGGCTGCAGACATTAATCAACTTTAATGCATCATGATTCGTCGATATTTCAGCAATTGAAAGAAGTTGTTTTCTGTACTCGTGGCGTGAAAAGTCCAAATAAGGAAGATTTCTTTTGAACCCAGAATCCGTATTGGGATTCGCTATGAAGTGCTAATACCGTTTATCCCGCATTACGCATTAGGGCAATTTTTGTAGAATGCGTGCGGGATTCTCAAATCTAAGCGATAGAATCGCTGCATTCATCGGCAAAATTAGGGTCCAATTTTTCTAACGCTTGATTTGGGTTTATGTATCTGTAATAGTCCAATTCCGTTTCACTCCATTGGCCTATAACAGCTACTATGAAGGCATTTACCATTTCGTGCATGCAAAATTCTGCAGCGCATTGCCCAAAAAAAACTTCCAATGCGCAATGCAGCATGGACTATTTAATAAGCAGAATTGGTATAATTTGATGGTGTATATTCATACATCAAGAATAAAAATCGAGAAAGTGCTTGATATCAAAGGGGGTTAGCGCTGCAATAGATTTCCAATGCGGATGCTGGGTTGAAGGAACGGAGATGCCATTATTCAAAAAAAAAGCCCCCCTACTTGCGAGGAGGGCTTGTCCAAACCAATTAAACAAATTAGCTCGGAGTATCTGCAATAGTAGGCTCTGGAGCAAATGGTCTCTTGCCTAAAATTTCTTCTAAGTCGTCTTTAAAAATCACTTCTTTATCAAGAAGTTTTTTGGCTAATGCGTCGAGCTTAGTACGGTTCTGAGTGAGAATGTCTTTGGCTTTGTCATATGCTTTTTCAATGATCTTACTTACTTCTTCATCGATCACCTTGGCAGTGTCCTCACTATAAGGTTTTACAAATGAATTTTCTCCCTGACTGTCGTAATAACTTCTATTACCGATCTTTTTATTGAGGCCATAAACAGTAACCATGGCATAAGCCTGCTTTGTTACCTTTTCGAGATCACTGAGCGCACCTGTAGATATTTTACCTAAGACTACTTCTTCTGCGGCACGTCCACCTAAGGCTGCACACATTTCTTCAAAGATTTGTTCGGTGGTTGTAATTTGCCTTTCCTCAGGAAGGTACCAAGCAGTGCCCAATGATCGTCCACGGGGAACTATCGTTACTTTCACCAAGGGGGAAGTATGCTCAAGTAGCCAACTAACAATGGCGTGACCGCTCTCGTGGTATGCTATTGTGTTTTTTTCTGATGGTGTGATGATTTTGTTTTTCTTCTCAAGACCGCCAATAACGCGATCTACTGCATCAAGAAAGTCATCTTTAGTAACTGTAGGTCTTTCTTTACGGGCAGCTATCAGCGCAGCTTCGTTGCATATGTTGGCTATGTCGGCACCACTGAATCCTGGTGTTTGTTTTGCCAAAAAATCTACATCTACTGAATCATCAATTTTCACAGTTTTCAAATGAACTTTGAAAATTTGCTTGCGCTCAATCACATCCGGCATGTCCACATATATCTGCCTATCGAAACGCCCTGCACGCAGCAATGCCTTATCCAGAATATCGGCTCTGTTTGTGGCTGCAAGAATGATGATACCCGAGTTTGTTGCAAAGCCATCCATTTCCGTCAACAACTGATTGAGGGTGTTTTCTCTTTCATCATTCGAACCGAAATTGATGTTTTTACTTCTAGCTCTACCAATAGCGTCAATCTCGTCGATGAATATAATGGCGGGTGCTTTTTCTTTTGCCTGACGGAAAAGATCTCGAACCCTGCTGGCTCCAACACCAACAAACATCTCTACAAAGTCGCTACCAGAAAGAGAGAAAAATGGAACTTGAGCTTCTCCTGCAACTGCTTTTGCAAGCAAAGTTTTTCCTGTACCCGGAGGGCCCACAAGTAAAGCTCCTTTCGGGATTTTTGCGCCTAAATCTGTATATTTCTTGGGGTTTTTAAGGAATTCTACAATTTCTTCGATTTCCTGTTTTGCACCCTCCAGTCCAGCCACATCATCAAATGTGATGGGTGCATTTTTCCCTTTTTCAAAAAGTTGGGCCCTGGATTTTCCAATGTTGAAAATTTGACCACCAGGACCACCGCCGCCGCCCATGCGTCGCATCACGAGAGCCCAAAGTCCAATCATAATTCCCAAAATGATTATCCATGTCAGAATGCTCTGACCCCAAGTATTAATCGGTTTGTAATATGCATTGAATCCCTTTTCTGAGGCAACTCTTTCGATATCCTTGATGAATTCATCTCCCGGAGGAATGTTGAACCAAAACTGACTGGAAGGGCCAAAACCTCTCACAGACGTTTGATCCTGCATTTTACTTTTTAAAGAATCTCTTCCGACTTCATTTATATACAGTTTCGCTGTAACGCCATTGTATTCAACTTTTTCAATGTATCCCTTTTCAGCGTATTCAATGAAATCAGAATCATCAATCATGATACCATCACTACCACTGCTGAAAATCATCATGCCAATAAGCACCATCGCAATGAGGGCGTATATCCAATAGAAATTCAAAGATTTTTTTGGTTCCGGTTGATTCGGTTTGGGCTTGGGTTGTTCAGCCATATGTGTCTTTTAGATCGTGTTTATTTAGTTGTTTCAGCCTTGTCAGGCGAGTACTTCCACATCAATGTATTTGGCGTCGGCCCAAAGCTCTTCAAGTGCATAATATTCTCTTGCTTCCTTTTCAAAAACATGCACTACCACGTTTATGAAATCGAGAAGTATCCATTGTGAGTTATTTAAACCTTCAATATGCCAAGGCTGTTCATTTAGGTCCTTAATTGTTTGTCGCTCTACTGATTTACAGATAGCTTGGGCCTGCGTTCGTGAATTGCCATGGCAAATGATGAAATAATCGGAGGAAGCGTTGGGAATGGATCTCAAATCCAAGACCACAATGTCTAGTCCTTTAACTTCTAGTATTCCTTCTACAATAGAATTGATCAATTGTTCTATGGGGTCTTTCTTCTTTTTTGCTGTCATTATATGTTCGGGCTCGTGCAAAAGTATTATTTCTAATCTCTAAACCCGTCTAAATTCGTCATGTCTATATTCAGCCCCCGAAACAAGTTTTATGTTATTTAGGAATAAGGCCATACTTCGACTCGATGCCGTGGACTCCACGAACAACTATGCTGCCAATCTTCTTAAACTGACAGCACTACCTGAGGGTACTGTCATAACGGCACAATATCAGGTCCAAGGCAGAGGCCAACGCGGAAATGTCTGGGAAAGCGTCAGTGGTCTTAATGCCTTGTTTTCTGTAATTCTCTACCCCCGATTTTTAAAGGCCGAGAATCACTTTGCCTTGAGTCAAATTATTTCTTTGGCACTCAGAGAGGTGCTGGAGGAAATGATCCAACAAGAGGTATATATTAAATGGCCAAATGATATTATCTGTAAGGACAAGAAAATTGCTGGAATCCTTCTAGAAACCGCATGGAATGGTGGTATAGCCCAAAACACAATCGCAGGAATAGGAGTAAACGTGAACCAAGGATCTTTCCTGTGTCCGAACGCAGCTTCTATAAAAATGCTTACCGGAAAGGAGAGGGACATCGATGATGTAATCAACTTTACGGTCAATGCAATTGAAGCTCTATACCAAAAAATATATTCTGGTTTCTTTGGAGATTTGAAGGAAAACTATAGAAAATCGTTGTATCGGCTCGATGAAAGTTGCCAATTCGCGCTGCCTGATGGTACTCGTTTTGTTGGAAAAATGAAAGGTGTGGATGAAGATGGCAGGCTCGTCATAGTAGATGAGACAAATTCCGAAGGAGTTTTTGGACTGAAAGAAGTTTCTTTTATTTGGTAGACTATTCTTGCTCTCCACTGATCATTAGAGCATATTGAACGAGGTTTGCCCCCATTCTAAATGCCTTCTGACGGGTTTCGTCTGAATCTTTGTGCACCTCAAAATCTTCCCATCCATCTCCTAGATCACATTCGAAATCGTAAAAACAAACTACCCTGTTCTCCCAAATGATGGCAAGTCCTTGAGGTGCTTTGTTTTCGTGTTCATGAATCTTTGGCAATCCATTGGGAAAATCATATTTCTGATGATAAATAGGGTGGCCAAATGGCAACTGTACAAAGTCCAATTCGGGAAAAACTTTCTTCATTTCTTTTCGAATGAATTTGTCCAAACCAAAGTTGTCAGAAATATGAAGAAATCCACCGGCAAGAAGGTAGGATCGCAAATTAGACGCATCGTCGGGACTGAACACCACATTACCATGACCGGTCATGTGCATAAAGGGATATGCAAAAAGATCGGGACTACCAACCTCGACGTATGGAACCTCTGAGTCGATATTCATATTGAGGTTTTTATTGCAGAAATCTACTAAGTTGGGCACTGATGTGGGATTCGAGTAGTAGTCCCCGCCTCCTTTGTATTTCAACACCCCGAACTGAAACGAAGGGGTTCCTTGAGAAAATCCTTCTCCCAAAAAAGTGAGTACGGCTATAAAAGTGACTATCAATCTCATTTTACAAAAGTACCTGATTTCAAAGAGATGTTTAACGTCCGCGTTTTTCATATTCACAAAAAATGTAATCTGCTATATCAACTAGTACCAATGTTACTTGATAAATGTTCCATCCTGTATTGCGCATTAGAAGTCTGCTTTGTGCAATGCGCTTTAGGATATTGGATGCATGAAATGGCAAAAGCCGTTGTGATTTATGTTTAGTTCAATGTGCTGGAACGAAATTGGACCATTACATAGATCCAAACGGTATTATTTCGTTGCCCTTTTATTACAAATCGGAACAAATGGTGTTTTGCCGTGTTCTCTGTCTTAGCTTTGACAATCAAATACTTTTCATGAAGCGAATTATACGAACATCCGAGGCCCCTTTACCAATTGGACCATATAGTCAGGCGGTTCAATCTAACGGACTTTTGTTTGTTAGTGGTCAAATAGCTATAGATCCCGAAACTCAGACCTATACTCCTGGATCGGCAGCAGAGGAAGCAAAGCAAGTGATGAAAAATTTGCATACCATTTTAGCAGCAGCAGATCTCTCATTTGAGCACGTTTTGAAAACAACAATTTTCTTGATTGATATGGCAGATTTTGCGGCGGTGAATGCTGTTTATTCAGCGCACTTTCCATCCGATTTTCCAGCTCGCGAAACGGTCCAGGTTGCGGGACTGCCAGCAAATGCGCGCGTGGAAATTAGTGTTGTAGCAGGTGATAAATAATAACGCTTCGATATGTTTTTGAAAAAAATCCTTTATTACCTCAATCCGCTAAACTTATTTAAAAAAGATGCGGGCGGATTAAATTTGAGGTTTATGCATGGAATCAATAAGATTTCAATTTACTTATTTCTCATCTGTGTAGTTGTCTTGGTCGTACGATACGTTTCGCGCTAATTATTCCAATTCTGGATTAAATAGTCCATGCTGCATTGAGCATTGGAAGTTTTTTGGGTAATGCGCTGCAGCATCTTGCATGCATGAAAAATGCCGTGAGAGTAGCTGTCATGGACCAATGAAGTGAAACGGAATTGGACTACCACAAATGCATAAACGGTATCAGTTCCCTAAGCTGCGTCTACTGCTCGATAAATTTCCACGGTAAACCAAAGTTAGTTCTAAGGCACCTCCCGGGCCATTCATTTTACTTAACGGTGAAAGTGTTATATCGTATGAAAGCGTGAGGCTTGCCATTCGCTGATATTCGAAGCCGATCATCGGAATTACGGCATCTTTGAAACGGTAAAATGCCCCTGCAAAAATGTTGGAGGATGTTCTGAAATTTGTATATCGAGAATTTCCTCCAAGGGTATACTGTATTCGCAGCCCCCCAGAAGTCTCCATGGCCCCAGATTGCCTCACGGCTATTCCATCAAAAGTGTAAGCCAACCTATCTTGACGGTAGGTGTAAGAGAACATGAAATTATGCTTCATTTGAAGCGGACTTTTCGATTCCTCCAAAAGCGATTGATTTTGTCGAAAGTGATGAGAGGCAAGTCCAAAATTCCACTCAGAATCTCGGTTCTTATGATTCCAATAAAGTCCTAATGCAAAGTCGAAATAGGAAATTGAATTCGAAGTTAAATTTTCCTTGTCATCTAAGGTTGGATCGTATCCTGCACCATTGTACTGTGCATCCCACTTTAGATTATCGTAGTTGATACTTCTCTGAACAAATGAAGCTCCCATTCCCGCTGAAAAAAAATCTTTAGAAGAAACGGGAACATGATAAGCCACATTGCCTCGAGCCTCAAATCGATTTAGTTTGGAGCTGCCCGCTTCTTCCTGCATTATATACAGTCCTGCGCCTAATCTATTGAAATGTCTACTGTCAGGTAAAAAACCTGCTTCAGCATGAAAGGATTGATTTCGAAATGCATTTTGAAGCCAACCCCACTGCTTTCTATAATTAGCAGTAAACCGAAAATCAGATTCCATCATTGCCGTGGCTGATGGATTTTGATATGCTTTATGTTGGAAGAATTGACTGAAATGACGATCTTGACAGAACACAGATGACGACAAAAATGAAGTGATTAAAATGAGCAGGAGGGCTGCAACGATATGTTTTTTGAAAGTCTTCATCCCCTATCTCACAAGTGTTATTTCACCAGTCAATTCTGCAATGCTGCCATCATTTAAAATCGCAACAAGGGTATAGGCATAAACTCCTTCGGGTGCATCTTGGCCTCGATGATAACCGTCCCAACCTCGTTCGATATTATCGGTCTGAAAAACATTCTCACCCCAGAAATTATACACTTGAAATTCCATTGAAATGATACCCTGGCTGCGAACAAAGAGCATGTCGTTGTTTCCATCGGCATTGGGAGAAAAAATATCAGGAATAAATATTGGGGTATCTGCCAAAATGCAAATTTGTGTGTACGCAGTATCCGTGCAGTTTCCCTCATTGAAGATCACAAGGCTTACGTCATAGTATCCCGATTCACTGTAGGAGGAATTCACATTTTCCCCGAAGACATATTCTTGTGTAGTGCCATTTCCGAAATCCCAAGTTCCACTGGTTCCGAAACTGCTAAAATCGATAAAGGCAATGTTTTCTGCTTGATTAAATGGAATACAATTCAAATTGGGGTTCACACTGAAGGATGCTTGCACTGGGGTAAAAGCGGGTATAAGAATTAAAGTGTCGTTGTAGCAACCATTCAAACTTTCAGAAGCAACAACGGAATGTGCTGTGCCAGCCGGAGCTAAAATGTTGGGTCCAGTAATCTCTCCGTTGTCCCATATATACGTAAATGGACCTGACCCCAAAGCTTCTACTTCTATAAAACCTTCTCCGCCAAAACAAACAGTATCGCTCGTGATGGCAGAAATTTGAATGGGTTCCAATACAATGATATCCAAAGAAAAACTGGATGTATTTGAACAATTGTCATCCACGGAAACTGTCAACTCCAAAGACCCTGAGGGAATTTCATTGAGGTAAGTTCCGTTAGCATTTAAAGGTATCCATGTATATAGAAATGTACTGTCAGGTGATCCTCCAGTTGAACTTGCATTGCCAATAAGAGACTGACCCGAGCATAGAATCGTATCTTCTAATAGCACAATAATGTTCAATGGTTCCAATACATCAAATCCTATGCTATCTGTGGAAGAACAAAGGGCACCGATAACTGAAAAGGTAACGTAAAAACTGCCAGCCCCAAGTTCCGAACTTATAAATGTATTTTGATTGAGATCGCCTCCAAATACACCGGATGCAGGATCAACAGTAAAATTGATCGGTGCCTCGCTATAGCAATATTGATTTTGCAAACCGGTGATAGTCGCTTCCTGAAATCCCTCTACGTGAACTATTGTCGAATCTCCGCAAGCGGGAAGGACTATCCAGTATACAGTGAAGTCGCCAGGCCCAGATAAAGTAGCATCAAAGAGTCCTGATAGAGGATTGGATATGCCTGCACCAACCCATACACCCAGGTTCTCAATGGAACTTTCGATTTCAAATAGATCATTTGTTTCGCATGTAAAATATTCACTTTCGATAATGTTTGGACTATACACATTCACAAGGATCGAGTCGATGCAGTTGTTCTTTTCGTAATATATGACATGGTTCCCTGATCCGGCTAGTGATGGATCGAAGTACCAGTTTGAATCAACATCTGTAGTTATGCCCGGACCGAGCCAAACTCCATTCTGACCGGGCCCATTGCCAACGGTCTCTTCATTCAGCAAAAATGAATCATAATCTATACAAAAACTTATCGTTGATATATCAATGAATGTTGCGACTATGGCTATGTACATAATATCCGTGCAACCATTAGGAGCATCGTATTGGATACTTGTAGAAGAATTATTAGCGAATAATCCCGGATCGAATAGTCCGCTCGAAGTGTCAATTATTCCATCACCCGACCAAATACCACCAGGTGGAGTCGGATTTCCGTTGTACCAAACAAGCGGTTCTTCATCCGGGCATGCAGAATGGTAATTTCCGCCGATTTCAATTTCCTTGACGAAAATATTGAAATCCTGCGAGCAACCGTATATGCTATACTGCAGCAAGATGTCACCTGAAGGGGCTTCTCCGGGTGAAAATATTCCGTTGGCAGCATCCACTATTCCTGGGCCACTCCAAACGCCGCCTATCGGAGAGAAATCTATTTGAAAGTCTTCCTCAGAAGAACACACACTGTCGAGGGCAAAGGTGCTTTCAATATTGTCGACATTCACGATCAGTACATCAATACAAGATCCCAAGGAATAAACAACTGGAAAACTGCCGTTCACATTCGGACTGAAAATACCCTCGACTGTTGTGAAGGGTCCGAACCAAGCACCCCCCGCGGGAAATCCAATAAGTTGAAAGGGCAGAGAACCCGGGCAAGCTGCAATTGTGCCCCCTGCATTGATAGGTATCACATTTATTTCGACGGAGTCGATGCATGAACCGGACTGAATGTATATCATATTGAGACCTGCAAATGCAAGTGTTGGATCAAATGTTCCAGCTATATCGTTGGTAATGCCATTTCCACTCCACAGTCCTGGATTATTTGCTTGCAATACTAGGATGCCACCTGTGAGGCACCAATCCTGCGGAGGTGTAATTATCTCAAGGTCTACTACTTCAATTGTGATACTCACTGTGGACTGCAGCCCTGTTTCTAGTTCTGTAATGGTCACATTGTAGGTCGTAGTCATCAGCGGGCTCACCTCATGCGGACCTGCATTGGAAGGCAATCCATTGTCCCAGTTAAATGTGTAGATTAAACATCCAAATGTTTCCACCCAAATGTTTGTATTGCCTCCGATACAAATGCTCGTTTCATCGGCAAGTACTTCGGCGTTTATGGGACAATTGTCATATACAAATTCGTGGGAAATGATAAATTCGTGGATACTGTCGCATGCATCGGGAATCCCAATTTCCATTGTGATGATGTAGTTGCAGTTGTATTCGAAAGGGGCAGATAAAAGAAGATCTACACTACTACTAATCCCGTTGTTGCATATTGGAAGCACATCTTCGATTATAATTCCTGAATTACTTGATATATCAATAGATGCCAGCTCCAACCATTCGCAATCCAATGGGGTTGAAAAGAAAAGGGGTAAGACATTTCCCCCACAAATGGGCAAAGGATCTGTGCCAATTGTTGGGGGTATTGGCGGTGGTACAGTGGAATTCCATTCTACGGAAAAGCCGCAATAGGAGGCACTTTGATCAGAAATCAATTGAAATGTAATGGATCCACTTGCTGCGATTAGCGGCGGAGGAAGGTTTGTTCCCGTGTATGATCCTAACAAAGGAGAAGCAATGTTAGGACCATCAAAAATGTTCAGGAAATCAAAATTATTCTCTAAACAGAATGCATCGAAAAAGAGAATATCGATTATGCCAGGAGAGTTTATTGTGAATATTATGTTTTCATTTATTCCATAGATACCATCTTCTCCGCCACTATCATATAGAATTCCATCACATTCGTTTATCGTTGCAGGGAACATATTGTATTCAACCACTTGACCAGAGGCTTTGGAAAAACCAAGTGCCAGCAATATCAAAAGAATTACCTTCTGCGAAAGACCTATAGGTCTAAGAGTTTTGATTTTCTGAAATTTAGTTGGCATGGTTTACACATTCAACGGGCACTCAAAAGCTCCCAACTAGTCTCTTATCAAATAAAGATCACGGAACTTCTGTAATAAGAACAGACGGCGTAGTGATTTGGTTGCTCCAGTTTCCGGCCCGATCCATCAATTGAATGGTAAATGTTGTGCTTTCACTGGCACCATTACCCAACATGAAGAGTGAGTTAAGTTGAACGGTATATTCTCCCTTTATATGTAAAGCCTGCAAATCAGGAGTCATTGGAGGAATGTGGTACCAATCAAACTCATCAAGCCGCGCATCTTTTACCCTTAAAGAATAGGTATCATTGTCGGAATATCCAATATCACCTTGGTTATCCTCGAATGTGAATGTGACATTGAGGCTTGCCGAAAACTCCTCCACCTCTGTTGCAGAGATCGACTTAAAGGCGATGACAGGTGCAATCGGAACATCATCCTCATTTTTCTTGCATGAAGCAAGGGAAAGCAAGGCGAATAAGATAAGTGAGTATATTCTCATGAACTGACTTTGAGGGAAAACAAGAGATAGTAGAAATAATTCGAACTAGCATTTGGAATTTCGGTGATCTGACTCTGAACGCCATCATCAACATAACAGCGCAAGTAGTAGGTCGTTCCAATTGGTATTGCCGATAGGTCCAATGTAGCTTTGTAGTGAAAGTTATTGGGAGAGTTTCCAAAGTCGAGCGCAAGAACAGGTCCTGATATAGAACAAGGCACGTCTATAGCAGCACTAAAATCATTTAGACTGGTGGATGCTTTAATACTTACCGATTCAAATCCTGTGGCTAGGGCGTTGTCATCAAATGGAAGTATCCAAATATCAATTTGCGAGCTTTCAACAAGTATCGATGTAATAGATTCGTCGGCTTCTCGAGGATAAGGAGTTGTAGTGTTGTTGTTTGGAAAGGCTACTAAACCATAAACCATTGGAGGCATATTCGCTGTGCCGGAAGGGGCCGGATTGCCGAACATGTCGGGTGCCCCATTTAGAATCCATTGTTCTATTTGTTCGATGAAATACGCGCTATTTGAGGGCCAATCAGAGTCTGGATCGAAATCAAGTGGCATCTGTCCTTGTGTATTTTCTACTTCTTTCGTAAGTCTTTCATGAAGCCATGATGAAGCTGTATCGCCCGGAATTACTCTGAGACTAAAACTATTTTCAGGGTTATTATTCACCACCGGATGGTTCACTAAACTATTATATGCAGAGGCTATTGTTCTGAACTCTGGCTCAAAGGTTCCGTCATGACAGCCCACATTTGCACATGTTGGTTTAAATATTTTTCCGTGTATCCAACCAAAACTTCCAACCGGTAAATCGTCTAGATCAGGGTTCTCATTTTCTACAACGGCAGTGGTATTCGCATAAGGATTGGGCGGCAATTCGTCCTTCTTACAAGTAAGCATTAATAGTGAGATGCTCAAGAAGAATAATACCTGTATACCAATCGTTTTTCTTCTCATAACTTTTATTGTTGTAATGGTCCTACCCACGATTGTGTTCCACCTGCGAGGTTTCCTGAGGTGAGCAAAATGCCAGGATCAACACCTAAAATTTCGGCAGCGGTGAGCATTGCATCACTCACCATTCCAAACGCACTGTTCTCCGAGCCAATCACGTTGTTTGGGTTTATGTTGGGTCCTGCAACCACAGAGAAAATGCGATGTGAATTCGCATCGCTATGATCATAAGCACGCCATCCATTTACATCGAGTATCGAATTTGGTTCGTCGTTTCTTCCGCATTCTGGAATGGCAATCAAAGTTGTATTTCCTGCCATATCGGGAATCTGATTTTGTATGAAATCCCACAAATGGCCCACGGCATGATCAGCTCTGTGCAAGGCTTTTACATAGCCAGTGAAATCGCTGTGACAAGTGTCTACTCCTGTTAGGTTCAAGCACATGAACGCAGGTTTGAACCATTGCAAAACTTCACAAGCATAACCCACTGTATATAGATCTCCATTGTCGGCAACTGGCGGTAGCGCAATCGTTCCATTCGATGTTTTTTCGTACATCAAATCCATGAATTCTTTAATGCTTTGCTTTTCTTCTTCAGTATTGCCGAGTGCCTGAAGTGCACCTCCATATTGTTCAAAAGTGTTATCTAAAAATGCTTTGAGCTGGTACATCGGTGCCAATTCATTGTCTGGATGATACACTTTTCCATTACCTAAATATTCTGCACACTCAGGATGAAATGTTACCGTTGGAGCAAAAAAATTAGCGCCATACGATACACCATAATCGGGGTGATTGCTGTGATTGAGAAGGGGTATAGAGCCACCAATTCCATTACCTACAAACCAAACATCAGAGGCGCTATAACCACCATGACGTCTCAGGTATTCAAAAATGGTTGGCTTTTGTGGTCGTTGACGCAATCCTTGGGAATCAACATAAGCGCCTTGAAGTATAGAGTTGAGCCCACCGTAGTGTCCTGCACTTAATGCTTGTACTTCCGGTAATATGGCTCCTTGCGATTGAAGTGTCTGTCCTAAAATTTGATTAATGGGATTGATTCCACCTTCTCCTGTCCCATACACGATCTTTTGCTCGGGTGGAGTTCCTGTCAACATATTGTACATGATGTTGCCCGGATAAGGTTCGCCTACTTGAGCATCGTCGAGGTATCTCATTCCCATAGATTCTTGATGCCTCACACCTCCGGCAAACATTACGAGAATGACGTGGTTGGCAGAGCGGTTTCCACTTTTGGCAAACAATCTTCCACTTGGAAGTATGTACGGTGATGCCAATGCTCCTGCACCTGTAAGAGCTGTTGTTTTGAGAAAGGATCTTCTTTGCATGGTCGTTGGCAGTGGTCTAATAGTAAAGATATTCGTTGGAAAGTGCGAACGAGAAATAGACAAGTTCAGGGGTCATGTATGGATTGCTCTGAATGAAATTTCTTACCCAGGTTTTTTCTGCTTCACTAGGTATGCGCACAAAAAAGCGTTTGTATGTATCTTCAATGAATGCCTCTACATCCGAATTCATTTCTTCAACTGTTGGAAGTAGGACCCCGGGTTCATTGAAGAAATTGGAGATAAGAACTTCTCTGGCCAACTCCTGATCGCCAATGGAAGTTAAACATTGGTTTAATTCAAATACTGCTTCAGTACTTATCGCTGTTTGAAAGAGATTAGTAAAGAGTATACTTACATATTGTTCGTTGGACTTAAATTTATCTTTTTCTGCACTTCCATTATATAGGGTTACAGGATTTAGTTCGTAGAGATAGTCGGCATCTTTCTTGCAACCACTAAACACTCCCGCGGCCAGAGTGGCAATCATTAGTCCTGCGCCAGAACCTTTTTTGTTTTCATTCAAAGAAGTATCGACTTGCAATTTCGATTCTTCCAGTTGTACTTGCCCGTTATTAGAATCCTGCGTATTCATCTGTGATAAGAATTTTTTTCTGAACGGTTTGAATATCCTGATTATTCTGAAAATCTTCTAAAAGTGTAATTACTTCCGCTGAATTCGGATCTCGAGAAAGGAGTGCCTTGTATGCCCATCGAATCATTCCTTCGTCAAATTCATCGATGGAGGTGAGCAATGCAAGATACTCCGATTTGTTCTGTACGACAGTACTGAAAAGGGTTCCCGCCAAATTAAATTCTATAATATCGAAGGCTTGATCAAATTCCGATTCCGTAGGAAATCGAAAAAAGAGCTGATCAAAGGTGGCATTAATGAAATTAAAGGAATTCATATTGATATCGTCATAAAGCGAATTGAAGCACATCCTATTGCACATTGCGCCCACCATTATCTGCCCTTCTCTCAAGTGGTATTTGCTGTCGAGAATCGACTTTATTTTATCAGCTTCAATAGATAGCAATTGTGCCGTAAATAGATCGCCTTGCAACTCATAGAACTCGACTAGATATACATATAGACCATACTCTTCTTGCAAAGTAGCCTCTGATGCGCCTTCGAGAAATCTTCCCTTTGCATCGTTGTAAAATTTATTGAAATACGCTTTGTGATAAGAACTATCGCCTTCAATATATTCAGTCGAAAACATCAGTTCATCCACCAATTCTCCACGTATTTGCAACGACAATGAACCACCTTTCAAAAAGTTCACCTTGCCCTCCATCTCAGCATCTGTAGGTTCTCGTCCTATTAAATCAATGAATATTCTGTTTACATAATTTTCAATGATAATAGTTGGTGTTCCAGCATAGTTAGGAATGGTATTTCCTGTAACGACAATTTGTTCCTCTTTTTTGCAGCCAGCAAAAATCAGAAGTATAAAAATGAACGGAATGAGACTTTTATTCATTGAAAAATGCATTACACCTCGCCAATTTACTAATAATATTTTGTTCTCACGTATCAACCAGTGTGAGATTTATCAATAATTTAACCCAGAATCCGCACTGGAAGTCACGATGAAGCGCTAAACCCAAAAGACAGCGAGTGCTCTCGCAAGATTTTTATTTGATGGCGTACATTCTTACATCAAGAATTGAAATCGAGAAAGTGCTTGATATCAAAGGGGGTTAGTGTTGACATAGATTTCCAATGCGGATTCTGGGTTTAACGAAGCTAACTGCAATAGGATTCAAACAAATTCTGTCGAATGGACTTTAGTTTGCACGCAATGAAACCTAAAACTTTGAATGTCTGGCGTTACAATTGATTGTTTCGAGGAATCTTGGAGTATGTTAAATTTTGTTTCCAAAAAGGATTAGGAATCCAATTCATTGAGTAGTCGGGATATTTTGGATTTCCACTTTTCTTGCTCCGTTTCTTCAATCCCATGTCGCGTCTCAACATCATATTGCTGCTGAATTGACGACTGCTCATTGAATAATCGGCTGAAAATCTCCTTAGACTTTTTATCCATTTGCTTCTCCACAAAAACAGAAATATGCTGGTTCATGAAAGGAGCCATTTCTTTCCTCATTTTTCTGCAAAACAACTCTGTGATATCAAAGTGGAGCTGCTCGTGGTGCAATAAATTGTCTACCTGATGATCAGTGTGTACCCAACTTTGACTTGGATCAAAGTATGATTCTAGGATGATGATGACAGTGTCGTTTATCACTTTCATTTCAAAATTTATCCCCGAATATGTAAAGGCATGATGGGGATTTCCATTTTCTATGTGTTTTTTGAAATCCGACCATGTCAACTTGTTTTCACCCCACGGAATATTCTGCGCTTGAATTTCTGCAGTTGCGCATACCGTAATGAGTAATGAAAAAAAGTATTTGATCGCTGTCATAACTAAAATGCCATTTCCTTAGTGCTATGTCTTTCTCCTTGCTGTTGTCTCCACATCGCAAAATAGAGTCCTTTTATTAAAACCAATTCTTCGTGTGTTCCTTGCTCAATAATATGACCTTTTTCGAGAACGAAAATTCTGTCGGCATGCATAATAGTAGACAATCGGTGCGCTATCAAAACGGTCATCATTGTGCGGGTCTCATTTAAACTTCTCACAGTGCTCGTAATGCCTTCTTCAGTGAGGCTATCAAGAGCAGAAGTTGCCTCGTCCATGATCAGTAATCCTGGATTTCTTAACAAAGCTCTTGCTATAGAAATTCGTTGTTTTTCGCCACCCGAAACTTTGATTCCTCCTTCCCCGATGGTTGTATCGATGCCATTTGAAGCGCGCTCAAGGAGATTTTCGCATCGAGCTTGCCGAAGTGCATGAAGCATCTGTTCTTCTGTTGCACCAGGCCTCACAAAGAGTAGATTTTCGCGAATGGTTCCGGCAAAAAGATGTGTATCTTGAGTCACGAGACCAATGCGCTCTCGTATCTCGTTCATGTCAACTTCAGACGAATCAATGTTGCCATAAAGTATTTTGCCTTCATTGGGTCTGTAAAGTCCTGTAAGTAATTTTACCATTGTCGACTTCCCGGATCCAGACGGACCTACAAAAGCGATTGTTTCTCCACCCGATACCGAAAAACTTATGTCCTTGAGTGCGTAAGTATTTCCTGCTTTGTGACGAAATTCTACTTGATTGAAAGAGAAAGAATTCAGACCACTTATCTTTTTTGGATTAGGAGCTTTGTAGTCCACTGGTTTTTCCATGATTTCTTCAAACATTTTAAGAGAAACTTCTGCTTCTCGATAAGCCCCAATGAATGTGCCGATTTCTTGCAGCGGACCGAAAATGAAAAAACTGTATATAACCAACGACCAGACTTCTCCAAATGTTATGCTAGCCTCAAAGAAAAGTGTGTACAAGAAGAAAATCAAACAGGTTCTGAGGAAATTCACCATGGTGCCCTGAATGAAACTGAGACTCCTGAGGTATTTTACTTTCTTTAATTCAAGTCCCAATATTTTATTCGTTGAGCCATTAAGTCGCTCAATTTCTTGTGAGGTAAGACCAAGGCTTTTAACAAGTTCAATATTTCGAAGTGATTCGGTTGTACTGCCTGCGAGTGTAGTGGTTTCTCCTAGAATCTTTTTTGAAACAGTCTTGATTCTTTTACTCAATGCATTGCTCAAAAGGGTAAGCAATGGAACTATCAACAAAAATACGGGCCCAATTACCCAGTGGATGTTGACTGCAACAATCATCACAAATACAATTCCAACAATACTTTGAAACGCCAGTCCAATTCCGGTAGTGATCAGCTTTTCCATGTCGCTGCGCACTTTTTGGATTTTCCCGAGGGTCTCTCCGCTCCGCTGATCCTCGAATTCTTCGTATGGCAATTCCAAGGAATGTTTGATTCCACTGGTGTACATGGCTGCACCTGTGCGCTGAATAACCACGCTAGTATAGTAGTCCTGAAAATTTTTGGCAATTCTAGAAATCATTGCAGCACCCATTGCAGCTAGTAAGTAGGTGGTCAATATTTTTCCAAACGACGCCCAGTCATCCCCGAAATCGGCCCTATTCGTGACAAGACGGTCGATCATTTTTCCGGTGATCAATGGGTCGAGCAAGGAAAAGGTTTGGTTGATTGCAGCAAGAACCAATGCGAGCAAAAGCCATTTCTTCGATTCTTTTAAATACCGCAACAGAGTCTTCATAGAAAAAATTTGTGCAAAGCTACTGCTATGCTAAATGGTGTTCGCTTACCATGCGTCAAGATCATAGTTTTGTGCCATGGATCAAAATTTCAAATGTGTCTTCTCGTCAGAAGTAAAAAGTGCTTTGAACAACGGTAAACCCGTTGTAGCACTAGAAAGTACTATTTTTTGCCATGGCCTTCCTCATCCCAAAGGTTTGCAAACTGCTTTGGCAATGGAAAATGTAGTTCGAGAAAATGGTGCAACACCCGCACATATAGCCGTCATTGATGGCGAAATCCATGTGGGACTGCAGAGCGATCAAATAGAATCTTTGGCAACTTCAAAAATGGTGGAAAAGGTCAGCAGAAATGATCTGCCAATGGTCTTACTCAAAAAGCGCCATGGTGCTACTACCGTTGCAACTACAATTTGGATCGCTAAAAGCGTAGGAATTAAAGTATTCTCAACAGGGGGGATTGGTGGGGTGCATCGGGGTTTTGCCGAACAAATGGATATTTCGGCTGATTTGCACGTGATGGCACAAACCAGTGTAATCGTAGTGTCCGCAGGGGTAAAGTCTATATTGGATATTCCGAAGACATTGGAATACCTAGAAACGGCAGGTGTACCTGTTGTTGGTTTCGGCACAGATGATTTCCCGGCTTTTTACAATCGTTCTTCAGGTATTAAACTTTCGCTCAGTTTGGATAATCCCAAAGAAATTGCCGAATTGGCCACAATCAAGTGGAATTATGGACTCGAAGGGGCTGTGTTGGTTGCAAATCCAATTCCATCTGAGTCAGAACCCGAAGCTCAATTTATGAACGACATGATTGATGCGGCACTTAAAGAAGCAGAGCTTCAAAAAATTTCAGGGAAAAAGATTACCCCATTTATTTTATCTTTTATCAACTCCAATAGTAGCGACAAGTCCCTTTCGAGCAATATTGCTTTGGCACTCAATAATGCAGCTTTAGGCGCAAAAATTGCCGCGTATCTCTGATTTATACAGTTTTGGTATCTGTTATAGTCCAACACCGTTTCACTCCATGAACCTATAATAGCTATTCTAACTGCATTTACCAGTTCATGTTTATAAAATAGTTTTGAACGAATTATAAGCAGAATAGGTAGCAAATGAAGTGAAATCCCCGTTTTTCATGGCTTTTTGTATGCGCGTAGATTCTTTTGGTGCAAATCTTATCTTCGCATTTTGAAAGAAGAAACAGATGTCGAAAACTGCAACCAGTCCTGAAATGATTTTAACTGAAGAAAAGATACGCGAAAGAATGATCGAAGATTATCGGCTGGCGTGCATTAGCCGCGAAACTTCTCTTCTGGGGCGAAAGGAAGTGCTTTCTGGAAAAGCGAAGTTCGGCATCTTTGGCGATGGTAAAGAACTCGCTCAAATTGCATGGGCTCGCCAGTTCAAAAATGGCGATTGGAGAAGCGGCTATTACCGCGACCAAACCTTTATGATGGCTATTGGCGAGCTTACTGTTCAACAATATTTCGCTGCCTTGTATGCCCATACTGATGTTACAAATGAGCCCGGTAGCGGCGGCCGACAAATGGGTGGTCACTATGCAACTCGTTTTATAAATGAAGATGGTTCGTGGAAAAACCTCGCCGAACTAAAAAATTCATCCGGAGATATCAGCCCTACTGCCGGTCAAATGCCTCGACTTTTGGGATTGGCTCAAGCTTCTTCGTACTATAAAAATAATCCCGGGCTGAAAGACTGGACCCATTTCAGCAATGGTGGCAGAGAAGTAGCCTTTGGAACAATCGGAGATTCTTCAACCTCTGAAGGACTTTTTTGGGAAACGATGAACGCAGCATGTGTTATGCAGGTGCCTATGTGTATGTCTGTTTGGGACAACGGCTGGGGAATATCCGTTCCAATTAAATTCCAAACTGTTAAAGAAAGTATTTCGCAGGCACTTGCCGGAATGGAGGCTACCGGAACTATGAAAGGTCTCAAAATTTTTAAGGCCAAGGGATGGAATTATCCAGAACTCCTTTTGACATACGAAAAGGCCGTTATTTATTGTAGAGAAAACCATGCTCCGGCAATGGTGCATATAAATGAACTTACCCAACCCCAGGGTCATAGCACGAGTGGTTCGCATGAGAGATATAAAACCAAGGAATTGCTGAAGTGGTACGAAGAATTTGATTGTATTGTTCAACTCAAAACGTTCATTGTTCTTGAAGGTGCTGCTTCCGAAAAGGAATTGGATCAAATCAGAGAGGATGCAAAATCTTTTGTAAGGAGCGAACAAAAGAAGGCTTGGGCTGCATTTCGAGAAGACATTTTCAGCGATTTGAACGAAGTACTTCCGCTTTTGTCCGAGGCAGCAGCAAAAGTTCAATCTGTAGAAGGTTTATTAAACACTTTGAAGGCAGAAAAGGAACCCTGTCGAAAAGATATATTCATCGCTGCCAGAACGGCTCTGCGTCTCATGAGAAGTGAATCGGCGGAAACCGCCATGGATTTGCGCAACTGGGTTGAGAGCAGATCGAATGAACTACAAAAAAGATGGAGTTCTCATTTGTATAGTGAAGGAAGTAAAAGTGCTTTGAACGTTCCTCATGTACCTGCTTTATACCCCGATCAACCTGAATTGGTGGATGGTAGGATTATTTTGCGAGACAACTGGGATAAAGTATTGACCGAACGTCCCGAGGTGCTCATATTCGGAGAAGATGTAGGGAAGATTGGAGGCGTGAATCAAACGTACGAAGGTCTTCAAGAAAAATTCGGAGAGCTTAGAGTGGCAGATACTGGAATTAGAGAGGCTACAATTGCAGGTCAAGCAATTGGTATGTCCATGCGTGGATTAAGACCTGTTGCAGAAATACAATACCTCGACTATATTTTTTACGCTTTGCAAATTTTGCGAGACGATCTTGCTTGTGTTCACTACAGAACTATCGGAGGGCAAAAGGCCCCGGTAATTATTTCTACCCGTGGTCATAGGCTCGAAGGAATTTGGCATAGCGGTTCTCCTATGGCATCTATCATAAACTCGGTAAGGGGAATGTATGTGTGCGTGCCCAGAAACATGGGTCAAGCGGCCGGGATGTACAATACTTTATTGAAATCTGATGATCCGGCCATCGTGGTAGAATGTCTCAACGGATATAGAAGTAAAGAGGCTATGCCTTTGAATCTCGGAGAATATACAGTGCCTCTGGGTGTACCCGAAATTATTCTAATAGGTACTGATATAACAGTTTTATCCTACGGATCTACTTTGAATATTTGCAGTGCGGTGACTACTCAACTTCAAGCGAGCGGAATTTCAGTTGAACTTATTGATGCACGTACTTTATTGCCTTTCGATATTCATCAAGTTTGTGCTCAGTCTGTGAAGAAAACGAATCGATTGCTAATCGTCGATGAGGATGTTCCAGGAGGCACCACGGCTTATTTATTGGACGATTTGCTAAACCGTCAGAATGTATTTAAATACCTAGACAGTCCACCCCGAACTCTTTCTGCTAAAGCTCATCTGCCAGCTTATGGAACAGATGGAGATTATTTCAGTAAACCAAATGCAGAAGATGTTTTTGAAGTGATATACGATATGATGAATGAAACAGACCCCTCTGCTTTTCCATCATTTCGTTGATCGAAGAAAAGCATAGAATGTTCGGTGTGGAACTTTTTCTTTCATAATATCGGTTTCATCCTATATTAGCTTCAACCATACTCTACTTTATGTCAGGAATCTGGAAGTTTTTTTTGGCTCTATTGCCTCTATGTTGTTGCGCCCGTTCAATGGGCCAGGTTACTATCCGAGGTATAGTAGAAAATGGGAAAACCGGAGAATCTCTCTTTTCGGCTACCGTCTCTGTAAAGGGAACTGGTATAGGCACTGCTACCGATTTTGACGGCGGATTTTTTCTTGAAGTTGAGAATCTTCCTGTTGTTATTTTGGTTCGCTACTTTGGTTACATAGACCTCGAAGCTACTGTCAGCTCTACTGAAAAGGTGACTTTAAAAATGATCGAAGACACAAAAGTGTTTTCCGAAGTGGTAATAGTAAGTGATAGGATAACGGAAAAGCAAAAGCAGAATCCACTCAGTGTTGAAACCATGGACCAACTTGCTATCAAAGATGCTAGCAGTGCGAGCTTCTATGAGAGTCTTGGAAATCTCAAAGGTGTTGACATGACTTCGGCTAGTTTGGGATTTAGAATTATAAATACAAGGGGATTCAATTCAACGTCTCCTGTTCGAACATTGCAACTTATTGATGGAGTAGATAATCAATCTCCCGGGCTTAATTTTTCTCTCGGAAATTTTCTCGGTAGCCCTGATCTTGATGTCAAAAGTGTTGAAGTAATCGCAGGTGCTAGCTCCGCTTTTTATGGTCCCGGCGCATTCAATGGTGTAATTAATATGGAGTCCAAAAACCCATTTATTTATCCGGGTTTTCAGTATTCTTTTAAAATTGGCGAAAGACGTCTTTTCGAAAATAGTTTTCGCTGGGCCGAAACTCTTACTAATAAAAATGGTAAGGAATCGGTTGCCTACAAACTGAATTTCTTCTTAATGCAAGCCTACGACTGGGAAGCCACAAACTATGGGCCAATCTACGGATCTCCCGATGGTGAAAGTAATCCTGGAGGTTTTGACGCTGTAAATATTTATGGTGATGAATATTTTCCTGCCAATGATTTCTCAGGGTCACAACCTTGGACTTATAGAGGAATAGGAACTTTTTATAGAACGGGCTATAAGGAAAGTGAACTCGTTGATTATTCAACAAAAAACCTAAAGGCAAATGGATCTTTACACTTTCGATTGAAACCTGAACAAGATTACGATTCGCCTGAGCTGATTATTGCTACCAACGTAGGTAATGGATCTACCGTTTATCAAGGCGACAATCGATTTAGTTTAAAGGATATTTTCTTCATTCAGAACAGAGTCGAAATTTCAAAAAAGGACAAATATTTTGTAAGATTTTACTCTACTAGAGAAGATGCAGGCAAAAGTTATGATCCCTATGCAACTTCTCTCAAACTGCTTGAAAATGCAAGAAGTGATGAAAACTGGGCAAAGGTTTATTTGAGATATTGGAATGATAGTATCGATCCTCTTATAGACGGCACCAACTATCCCGGTCTGGAGTTAAATCCAGATTGGAATCCCGGTGATCCAAATTCGCCCTTTTACTTGCCTTACGATTACGATGCTTTAGATATCTGGCTAAGTGAAAATAGCGATTCTCTTTTTCAATGGCATCAAAATGTGGCAAATTGGACTAATAATGGCAATGGGAATATTCCGGGAATTTCTCAATTGGGATTTTTAACCCCCGGCACCGAAGCTTTTGAAACAGCATTCAATTCATTGATTTCTTTGAAAAATAATGAAGGGGAAGGAGGTACCCGATTCTACGATAAGTCGGCTTTGTACAACGGTCAAGCCGAATACACATTTGAATCCGAAGTAGTAGATCAAATAAAAGTAGGTATTAGTGGAAGAATGTATAGGCCGAATTCCGATGGAACTATTTTTAGCGATACATCTGGAACTAAGATCACTAACGCGGAATATGGTATGTACGCAGGTATTGAGGAAAAATTATGGGAGGACAACCTGATATTGACAGCGACAATTCGAACCGACAAGAACGAAAATTTTGATAGAATTTTTACACCCGCTGCTTCAGTGGTCTACTCACCTAAGAAAAATCACTTTGCACGTATTTCTTTCTCTTCTGCATTTAGAAATCCAACCCTTGCCGATCAGTATTTGTTCCTAAATGTGGGTCCGGCTATTTTGAGTGGAAACCTCAACGGAGTGGATAGCTTAGTTACACTCGAATCTTTTTTCGACTACAGATCTACTCTTGATCCAGATACGCTTCGATATTTTAACATTAACCCTATTCGCCCAGAAGAAGTGAAGACTTTCGAACTCGGTTATAGGGCTTCGCTCACGGATAAGTTTTATGTGGACATGGGTTACTACTACAGTTCCTACAAAAATTTTATCGGATTTAATATTGGCCTAGATGTAGACATAGATGACCAATTCGGCCTTTTGGATAATGTGCAGGCTTATCGATATTCTGCTAACTCTAAAAACACTGTTCTCACACAAGGAATAGCCATCGGAGTGAACTACTATTTGGGTAAATACTACGTCCTAGGGGCCAATTATTCTTGGAATAAATTACTGAAGTCCGATGAAGAAGATCCAATCATTCCGGCTTTTAATACACCTGAGCATAAATACAATCTCAGCATTGGAGCCCGAGACATGAAAATTTCGGATAAATCTGCCAATACTTGGGGCTTCAATGTGAATTATAAGTGGATCCAAGGATTTTTATTTGAAGGTTCACCTCAGTTTACTGGTTTGGTTCCTACCTACGATCTTGTGGACGCCCAAGTTAACATGACGATAAAAAAAATGAACACCAATATCAAGCTGGGTTGCTCGAATCTGCTCAATAAAATGCAGATTCAGACTTACGGCGGACCTGAAATCGGTAGGATGGCTTTCCTTGCAATCCTATACGATTTGCCTGTACAATAATTGTGTTTTTTCGTGTTCCCAATTGAGAAAACTCGTTGATTCTGTACTTTTTAACACTAAATTCGTTGTTCGCGGTTTTGTGGAAAAATGTCAGATGAACTGGCATTATTTGCTAGACTGAAATAACTAAATTTGTTTGACGTATATTTTAAATCTATCCCCAAAATGAAAAAACTTTTTACCCTAATGTTAGTTATCGCACTGTGCAGTGGTGTATATGCGCAGCGATATCTAGAAGAAATTTTTGACGAAGTTGAAGTGACTTCCAATGTTGTTTATGGAAACAACGCAACTGTTATTGCATATCAGCTCTTCGGTGAAGCAATTCCCCAAGATTTGATTTTGGATGTTTATGAGCCAACGGGTGATGTAGAAACAGCCCGCCCACTCATCCTCTATTTTCACACAGGTAACTTTATTCCTCATCCTCAAAACGGCGGGCCATCGGGCTTACGCACCGACTCTTCGGTAGTGGAGATGTGTACTCGTTTGGCTAAAATGGGTTATGTTGTGGCTTCGTGCGATTATCGCCTTGGTTGGAATCCAATTGCTCCCACACAAGACGAACGTGTTTATACTCTCATCAATGCAGCTTATAGAGGTGTGCAAGATTGTCGCACCGCTGTGCGCTTTTTCAGAAAGTCAATTGTTGAAGAATCGAATCCATACGGTATTGATGATTCTAGAATTGCTGTTTGGGGTCAAGGCACCGGAGGATATATTTCTTTCGCAGCTTCTACCATCAACAACTATATCGAAGACATTGCCACTGTAGAAAAATTTATCTGGGAACCACAAGGTGTGCCTATCCCAATGGTTATTGAGCAGGTAAATGGCGATATTTATGGAACTTCATTTGGTATTAACCCACTTGATGGCGATACCCTTTGTTATCCAAATCACGTAGGTTACTCATCCGATTTTCATGTTGCTGTAAACATGGGCGGTGCCATGGGTGATATCTCTTGGTTGGAAGACGGTTCTATTCCAATGATTTCTTTCCATGTTACCTCAGATCCATTTGCTCCTTATGAAGATGGAATCGTTATCGTTCCAGTTGTTAATCTTCCAGTTGTGGAAGTAAGCGGAAGCTACTCTGTGCAAAGTGCTGCCAATGGTTTTGGTAATAATGATGTGTTTGAATTGGCCGACGGTTATGCTCCGGGGATTCTTTATACTGACGCTGCTAACGCCAACAACGATGGCAATTTCGGACTGTATCCTTTTGTAAGACCTGCGGGTTCTGAAGCAGATTCTGCCCCATGGGAATGGTGGGCAGACACGAATCCAAATAATGCAGCAGGTCTTATAACAAATGCGGATATGTCTCCTGAAAAAGGAAGGGCATTTTGCGATACTATTCAGTGGTATGCTGCCCCAAGGCTTTCATGTGCGCTCAACTTGCCTGGAAATCCATGTGAAATTGTAGGTCCTGAGAATGATTTGTGTGACGGAGCTTTTGATATAAACAACCTTTTTGATGGTGCTCTTAATCAAACAATCGTTTCAAGTGAGTTTACCAATACAGATGCGACCGGCACTGAAGACCTTGATGGTGTTGACGGTTGCTGGGAAGATACAGACGATGCCAATGGCTTGGATTACCAAATAGACAATACTGTTTGGTTCAGTTTTGAAGGAACAGGCGAATGGTTCGATATCGAAACAAGCGATTGTAATGGTGCTGCTGATTTTGAAAACAGCGACACTCAAATTTCAGTATACACAGGCGACAATTGTGGTAATTTGGTGGCAGTGGAATGTAATGATGACATCGATTTCGATGGCAATAATTACTGGTCAGGGTTGAGCATCGAAACTGCAGACGCGGAAACTTACTACATCGTAGTAGATGGTTTCAACTACACTGATTTTGGTGGCGATAATGCTACTGGAGATTTCTGTATAGAAGTAACTCAGGTATTTGTAAGCGTTGAAGAAACTTCACTTGCTGAAGTGAAACTCTTCCCAAATCCTACAGCCGGTCAATTTATGATTACTGCTGATCAAATCATTGATTCAGTTCGTATCTACAATTTGCTAGGTGAAGTTGTGCTTCTGAAGGATCAGGTTAACGCAACGCAAATGCAAATAGAATCAGGTCTTTTCGCGAAAGGTCTGTATAATGTAGAAGTGAAAACTGCTGAAGGAAGTTCTGTAAGCAGACTGATTGTAGAATAAAATCTCAATAAAGTTTTTGGAGAAGGCCGTTTCATTGAAGCGGCCTTCTTATTTTAGTGCCTCCTAATAGTCATGTATTGCCAAGCTTATGAGATCAAAGTTCTATCTGACCAGTGCGGTCTTTTTTTTATTTTCCCTCAATTGCGTTTTTGGACAGTCGTTTTCCTCTTCAGTAGACCAGCCACTTCCTGATGACGGTCAGACCTATTCCTTCACTTTAGAAGTGGATGGGCTGCCCGATCTCATCGATCTGGATTTTGGAATAGAGCGGGTATGCTTAAATCTTACCCATACGTATAATGCTGATCTACAATTTTGGATCACGGCACCGGATGGAACATTGGTATATTTATCTACCGATAATGGTGGAGGGGATGACAATTACACCAACACTTGTTTTACCGAAAATGCCTTTCTCGATATTACCGAAGGCTCTTCGCCATTTACTGGAAATTATGATCCAGAAGGAAACTTGAACGAATTTAACAATGGACAGAATCCAAACGGAACTTGGACACTCTCATTTTACGACACATACTGGTTTGCAGACAGCGGTTTTCTGTACGAATGGAGTCTTACATTTTCCGATGAAGTGATTAACCCCGAATCAGATCCTTTTGAATTCGAATCTTCGAATCTACCCCTTGTATTTATTAACACAAACGGGCAGTCAATCCCGGATGAGCCGGGTATCTTGGCTGAAATCTCAATCATTGATAATGGACTGGACCTAATAAATTACTTTACTGATCCATACACGTACGAGGGTTTAATTGATATAGAAATTAGGGGTCAAAGTACTCAAAGTTTTCCAAAGAAGTCTTATGGTTTTGAACACAAGGACGAATTTGAATTGGACATGGACACTACCACTCTCGGTTTTCCTGCCGATGAAGATTGGATACTATACTCTCCATACAGTGAGAAATCGCTTATTCAAAATGCCCTTTCAATGCATTTGGGAAATCAAATGGGGCGATACAACAGCCGTACAAGATTTTGTGAGGTAAGTCTGAATGATCAATATCAAGGAATTTATCTACTGATGGAAAGGATCAAAAGGAACTCCAGTCGCGTAGATATTGCTGATCTGAACCTGAATGAAAATCTGGGAGATGACCTCACTGGTGGATATATTTTCCGACTCGATTGGGGAGGAGAAACTGGATGGACGTCCTCTTATCCTATTCCAGCCGATCCCAATTCATATCCTTATTATCAGTTCGTTGATCCAAATCCGGATGTGGTTACTATAGAACAGCAGTCATATTTAAAGGCTTATGTCGATTCTTTTGAAATTGCAGTGAATAGTACAAATTTCTCTTTTGGTGGAAAGCGTTATGATGAATTTGTGGATCTTGAGTCGTTCGTAGACAATTTTATTATGAACGAGTTGAGCAAAAATGTCGACGCTTACCGATTGTCCAGCTATTTCTATAAAGATAAAAATTCGAATGATGGAAAAATTGTTTGTGGACCACTTTGGGACTTTAATCTGAGTTTTGGAAATGCGGACTATTGCGATGGATGGCACACAGAAGGATGGATGTATCAATACTGCGGTATTTACGGTCCTTCTTGGTGGCCTAGATTCGCGCAGGATACAATATTCACTAATTTGCTAAAGTGTCGATGGGATTATTTAAGGTCAAATGTGCTAAGCGAAGATTATTTGCACGCCGTGATAGATAGTATGCAACAACAATTAACGGTTGCAGCGGACAGAAATTTTTTGAGATGGCCCATTCTCGGAATTTATGTTTGGCCAAACGCAACGCCCTATGCCAACTCTTTCGATGAAGCTATTGAACAAATCACCACTTGGATAGATAGCAGATTGATATGGATGGATGAGAACATTACCGGAAATCCTCTTTGCGTTCCTATTATTGATAATCAATCTGAGAATCTTGAAGATTTCGAAGCTGCTTCCTTCGAGCCAAACTGTTGGACCCTTATTGACAATGATGAGGATGGAAATAATTGGTCGGGAGCTACACCGGTTCAAGGATTTGAAAGCAACCACAGTGCATATTCATATTCTTTTCATATCGGCGGTCAAGAATTGAATCCCGATAATTACCTCATCACCCCTCTGTTGCAACCTATCGAAGGAGAACATCTTACATTTTATGTTTCTGCACAAACAGGCTACACCGAAAGATTCCAAGTAGTGCTTTCAACTACGGGCAATGGCCCTTCCGATTTTACAGTAGTGCTCTGGGATGAAATTGTTAGCGGAGATACTTGGAACTACAGAGCGGCGGATCTCTCTCCTTGGTGGAATCAAAATATTTATATCGCTTTTCGACATTTTGATTCTGGCGGAAATTTGATGTTGCGTCTGGATCAAATTCAATATCCTACTTGGAATAATCCTCAGGCAGACTGTACAATTGGCGTTAGCGAAATGGATTTAGAGAATATATTAATTGTACCTAATCCCGCCTCTGATCATATACGAATTTTAAGCCAAGACAAAAGTATTCTAGGATTCGAAATGTTCAATTCCTTGGGTGCCTTGATTAAAAGCAGAACAGGAAACGCTACTGGAAATTTGGAACTTCAAATCTCCGATTGCGCCCCTGGTCTTTATCATTTGAAAGTGATGATGGCGGACGGATTTGTAATGCGACAACTGTTAGTGGAATAAACCGAAGGCACTATTTCGTCGGCAATTCTTTGATTTGTCCTTCAGGTGTTACCATGAGGTACTTGAATTCTGTCTTTGTTTCTTTGACAGGTTCAGGTTTGTCAACTTTTTTCTCCATTACAAATTTGACTTGAATATTATAAGTGTACTGCACTGCGGGCTCTACAATTTCCGGATTCATTACAATGTCGAAACCCGCGTAAGGCAATTTATTATAGAAAATTCCTTGCGGTTTTTTCATCTGGGTAACCTGACCTTTTTTCTTCGCAGCTTCCAAAGACACTGTTGAGTTGGACGTGTAAGATGTATATCTGTCCAAAGGAAAGTAAACACCTGTTTGATCTACGGCAAGTGTCCATTGTCCTTCCATAGCCACACCGAGATCTTGGTATTGCTTTATTCTTTTTTTAATCAACTCAGATGCAGTTTTGCGAAGGCTATCGTAAATCGCATCTTGGCTTTTTACAAAGTAATCTACTTTTACCAAATCATATATTTCATTGAGAGATGCAGCGGTGATAATCTTATCGAGATCCTGAGTGCTGTAAAAATGTATGTGAACATTCTTTTGAATTTCGAATCCCGCAGGCACTTCATTGTACGTTTTGGAAAATGCCTTCTTAGTAACTTCTACTTCGTACAATGGAAGCATGCTCAACATATCTACTACAAAATCTGATTCTTTCAAGTTGGTATTTTTTATTCCCTTCTTGAATGCCTGTATTCTGAAATTCATCAACGAGTCGGCTTCACGCGCCGTATTGCCTACTTGGGCCAAATGAAAAATTGCGAGATAGCTATCCGCAATGGCATTGTGCATTGCATTTACTTCCATCAAAATTTCATTGCTACCATTGAAAATTGCTTTTTGCTGTTGAGCGAAAGGCGCAGCATAGTTCTGTGTCCAATTGGTATTGGTTTCATAGTACAATACGTTGCCTGAAATTTGGGCTTTAGATGCAATAGCAACGGTACTTAGCAGGAGAATGCAACAGAGAGTCTTCATAATCTTTTAATTTTTGATTGATTGAAGGTCTACTACATTCAAGAGCTGAATGCGTTCATCAAGTTTGATCAAAAAGCAAAAATGTTTTTGGAGATGACTCTATCCCGGATATTGCTCTTGAAATCTATTACATTACTGAAAGTCGGCAATGACAACGCTTTCTCGATTTTTATTTTCACCGCAAGTATATTGCCGTCTCAATTAAAAATCTTGCGCGAGCAACTGTCCTTTTTGCCTTCCAGCGTTTCAACTGCAAAATCTGAGCTTATCGATGACTGTGTCGTAGCCAATAAAAAATGGTTTTCAGAGCAATGCCATACAAGGACTTTATAGCTTGGGAAGAGACGACAAATTTTAAAATGAGAACTATTCAGAACCGGACTCTAATGGTTCATTGAATTGATCTTGATCCGGAATTCTATTTCCTCAATCTGATCTTTGGTGTTGGCTAAAAGATATATTTTGCGGTACTGCCAACCTTCTTTACCTGTGCTGTCAAAGTTTACCTTGATTTCTCCTTTTGCGCCGGGCAAAATGGGCTCCTGTGGGAATGTTACTTTGGTACATGTGCACTCAACATCATATTCGGTGATGATCAAAGGCTCGGTTCCGGAATTGGTGAACTCATAAGAGAAAACCAAAGGCGTTCCTTCATTTGCTTCTTCAAGTTTTTTCACCCTATCTACAAAAGAAAACTCCGCGTTTTGCCCGAAGACAAACGCGGAGTTTATAAGAATAAGGCCAAGAATAATGAAAATTCGCATTCTGAGCCCTTTGGTATTAGTTGTTTGGAGCGCCGCCTTCAGGCTTAACAGGTGAACCACCGTTGTCAGGACCAGCTTCTACAGTTCCTTTGATACGGATAACTTTTGTAGGTTCATTAGCAGCGTTTGAAGTAATCGTAACGCTTTTATTGATTGGACCTGAACGCTTAGTGTCGTATTTCACTTTAATTGATGAAGACTCACCAGGAAGAATCGGATTTGGATCCCACTTTGGCACAGTGCAACCACATGAACCTTTACAGTTGCTAATGATCAAAGGTGCAGTCCCGTTGTTTGTTACTTTAAAGTCACACGTTCCGTCGCTTCCATAAGCAATTGTTCCGTAGTCATGAACTTCTTTGTCAATAATGATTGAAGGACCATTAACGATTTCTGACTGAGCAGAAACCATAGCAAAAGAGCTAAGTGCAACAGCTACCGAGAGGATTAATTTTTTCATTTGTTGAATGATTTGTTGTATTGATTGTTGTTTTGTTTCTGTCTGTTACTCAAATCTAGGGCCATAAGTTGGGTTAGGGGGGGTCTCTTAACCAATCTTTAACGCTTTTAATTTGTAGTCTCTTGATTATCAGCGTTTTTATCGGCAAGTACTTCTCCTTCTATTCTAAGCATTTTTTCTGTTTCACCAATACTATTGGAATAAACAGTCACTGTCTTGTTGAACTTACCCTTTTTCTTAGTGTCGTATGTAATCTTAATTTGAGTGCTTTCACCAGGAGAAATTGGTTCCTTAGTACATTCTGGAACAGTGCAGCCACAACTTGCCTTACATTGAGAAATGACCAACGGCTGATCTCCTGTATTAAATACTTTGAACTCACATGTAGCTTCCGATCCAAATTCAAGCGTGCCAAAGGAGTGATTTGTGCTTTCAATACTCATCATAGGTCCACCAGTTGTGGTGATTTCAACTTTCGAATCGTCCTCTCCGCATGAAATCATAGAGATTAATCCGATCGCCAAGATTGTTTTCGTGAAAATGTTCATATTGTGTTCTGATTTTACTCCGCAAATATGAGGGCAGTTTCATAATCGGGTCTTGGGATTAACAGCGCCTTAAGTGAATAATTCGTTATTTGTGCAGAAAACCGCTGTTTCAGGGCTTTTAGCAAGTCCCTATTGACTGCGAAATCCTGTTTAGTCCTATATTTCGCCCAAATCCATAGAGTCCTGATGAAAAAGATTCTTCTCTTCTTGGCCCCGCATGCAGTGGCCATTATTGTCTTTATTTCAGTAGCTGTCGCTTATTTTAGCCCCTTGCTCGACGATTATCAATTGTCGCAAGGCGATGTGGCCAACTGGAAGGGTATGTCCAAGGAGATTGCCGATTATCGCATTCTGCACGGTGAGGAGCCGTTGTGGACCAACGCTATGTTCTCTGGAATGCCTGCCTATCAAATTAGTGTACTGCATCATGGAAATTGGATCAAAAAGGCAGAACCTTGGTTGAGATTTAATTTACCACACCCCATGGCTGTGCTCTTTATGGCCATGATGGGTTTCTATATTTTTTGTCTTTGCGTAGGAGTAAATCCTTGGCTTGGCATTGCGGGCTCTATTGCATTCGGATTATCTACCATCAATATATTGTACCTCGGTGCCGGTCATACTTCTAAGGTAAATGCAATTGCCTACATGGCTCCTGTATTGGGTGGTTTGATTCTCGCTTTTCGAAGAAAGGTACTAGCAGGTACTGCGGTATTTGCCATATTTCTTGCTCTCCACTTGTCGGCCAATCACCTTCAGATGTCATACTATTTGGCCATTTTACTTGGAGCTGTTGGTCTTACAGAGGTGATTCGATTGATGATTGATAGAAAGGTCATTCATGCTCTCAAAGTATCCGCAGTCTTATTATTCGGTGCTCTATTGGCCGTGCTGCCGAATTGGAGCAACTTGATTACTACATATGAATATGGTCAGTACACGACAAGAGGAAAATCAGAACTCACCATTTCAAAAGATGGCGAAGCGAAAAGTGAATCTGAAATAGCAGGACTTGAAAAGGGATATATTTTGGAATACAATTTTGGCAAAGGAGAGGCGTGGCAGTTGTTGATTCCTAATGTAAAGGGAGGTAAGTCGGGCTACATCGGAGAGGATAAAGAAGTTATGCGAAAAATTAAGGCCGCTCCGCAAGTGAAAGAGCGCGTTGCTGAAATGAATCATTATTGGGGTGGTCAAGCAGGCACAGGTGGTGCATTTTATTTCGGAGCCTTTATGATTTTCTTCTTTGTATTGGCTTTGATATTCAGCAAAGATTGGATCAAATGGCCTTTCTTGCTCGTTGGATTGCTAGCATTGGCTCTTTGTTCAAATGACCCTAGTGGTATAAATGGATTCTTCATTGATAGTTTCCCCGGCTATAGCAAGTTCAGAGATTCGAAAATGATTCTGGTTTTACTCATGATAATGATTCCTGCCTTGAGTATCATTTTTATAAATTCTTTGTTGGTGCGCAAGGAAGAATTTGTTGCTCGGTATAAAAAAATAATGTCCATTGCAGCAGGTGTTTTGGTAACTATAATGCTCGTAATTCTTTTGACACCGGACAAATTTTTCACTTTCGTTTCAGCCGATGAAGCTGTTCAATTTGATGAAGCTTTAGCAGGAGTAGATAGCGAACAACGTGGGGGTCTGCTAGAACTGTTAGATACTCTAGAAGCAGTGCGAATAGAAATTTTTAAAGAAGATGCTCAGCGCTCTCTTCTGTTTTTTGTTTTAGCAGCCGGGGTTTTCCTCGCTTTCATCTTTTTGAAAAAAGGCAAAGAGGTTTTAATCGTCATTATTGCCATTACTGTGTTCGGAGATTTGTGGTCGGTGGATCAGAGATATCTAAATAGTAAAAAAGAAAAATCACAGTACAAAAATTACATTGCTTCAGAGCAAAAAGCTTTTCCTTTCATGCCCTCTCAGGCAGATATTTCGATTCTCCAAAGGGAAGCCGCGGGAATGGAGTCGCGCGTTGATTCTCTTTCATTGATCCTCGAAAGTGGAATGAAGCAACAACCTGAATTTGCAAAGCTCAAAAAGAAGGGAAACATTGAATGGGCCTCGGACTTTGGAGCCTTAAACATGCTCTCAAATTATAGGGTTATGTCTATCAACAACCCTTTTGCCAATGCATCTACAAGTTACTTCCACAAGTCGATTGGCGGTTATCATGGTGCGAAACTCAAAAAATACCAGGAGCTGTGGGATTATTCTCTTAAGAATGAATACCAAATGTTATATGATAGTCTGAAAGCAGGAACTTATGTAAACGCACTTGCCACTGCAGATGTGTTGAACATGTTGAACACGAAGTACATTATCGTAAATGAATCAATGGCAGCTTTGGAGAATACAGCGGCATTTGGATCTGCCTGGTTTGCTTCCGAATTGAGAATCGTTAACTCTGCGGATGATGCTCTAAAAGCTCTGTCAACAGAAGATCTGAAAAAGGTAGCCGTTGTCAGAAACCAATTCGCAGATTTGTTGCCTCCTCAAATTTCTGCAGATTCTACGGCCCAAATTGAATGTACGCTTTATGATGTGAATAGAATTACATACTCCTCTTCTTCTGTCTCAGAGGGAGTAGTTGTCTTCAGCGAGATATATTATCCCGCGGGATGGAAGTGTGTCATCGATGGCACTGATACTCCTTATGCCGAGGCCAACTATGTGCTGCGAGCTGTGAAAGTTCCTGCAGGAAATCACCAAATTGAATGGATTTTCGATCCGCCATCATTTAAATCTGCTACTTCTATATCTACTGCAGGTTCTGCCTTGCTTATTGTGCTCGTTCTCGGTTCCGTTTATTACGAGTTCAGAAAAAAAAGAATAATTGAAAAGGCCTAAACTGATATGCATGCTTTGCTTACAATCGCCTATGCATGCCTTTTTTCGGTAATCATTTACCGAAATGCCTTCTTTCGTTTATCTGAAATTAATCGCTTTTGGATACCTGTCATTTTCTGGTTGAAAATTGGAGCAGGTATACTTTTGTGGGCTGTATACAATTACCATTATTCGTTTAGAAGTGACACCTTTATTTACTTCGATGATGCAATGGTTATCAGAAATCTTTGGTCTGAAGATCGAGAGGCGTTTTGGAAATTTCTTTTCGGAGTAGGTACCGATCAACCCGATATGGCTTATGTGCACGATCGCCTTCGAACTTGGACAAAAAGTTATTCCTACGGATTGAGTTACGACGGCCCGACTATAGTCAGATTCAATTTGCTTATTTCTTTGTTTTCCGGTGGATATTATCACGTTCACACTGTGTTCATGTGCTTTTTATCGCTCATCGGTTTGACGGGTTTATTTCGAGCTTTTAGTAAGATTTTTTTGGGGAGAGAATGGATGCTTTTCGTTGCATGTTTTATGATTCCTTCTGTAGTCTTTTGGTCTTCCGGGGTCTTAAAAGAAGCGCCTCTCATCATGGCTCTTGGTATTTTGGTCTATTCGATTTTTGGTTTACTGGAAAATCATAAACGTATTCTTTATTGGGTGCTCTTAGGTTGCTCTTTGTTCATATTGAAGTTTCTCAAAGAGTATGTAATTATTTCAATGTTACCGGCTTTGTTATCATTGCTCGTTTATCGCCTCATAGGCAGACGTCGCGTGTTATCTGTTTTTCTGTCGGTGCATGTGATCTGTTTTGTAATATCCATGAATGCAAGTAGTTTTTTTGTTGGAGGAAATTTTCTTTATGTTCTGAACAAAAAGCAAACAGATTTTTACAATGTCACTAATCTCGTAGAAGCTAAAAGTGGTATAGATCGAATAGATATTTCGGACTATACACATTTCTTCATGGGTTATCCGAAGGCCCTTGGAAATACATACTTACGTCCGCACATCCTTGAAATGAAAACTGTTTTTTATTGGCCGGTAGCCATAGAAAATCTGTTATTTTTCGTGTTGATTGTTGTGACTTTATTTAGATTCAGAAGGCCGGATCGGGCGCTCTTACCAGCCTTGCTCTTCGCATTTTCATTTGTTGTGATTCTCGGTGGAATAGTAGGTTTCACAGTTCCAATCTTGGGCGCTTTAATCAGATATAAAATTGTAGCACTTCCATTTTTGGCTGTGTGTTGTTTTGCTTTGATCAGGCCTTTTTCAATACCAACCTTCTTATGGCAATCAAGTGACTCCAAAAAACAAGCGGAACAATTACACCCGGAAGCCAAATGAATGGGAAATGTAGTACTGCATAATTGGGTTGTTCAAAATCCCATTTTTGGATAGGTGAGGGAGCAGCCCCGAAAGCGCGGATCACAATTATAAATAGCAATGCAAGGGAGAGTACATTCCAAAGCAACAAGATTTTCGAACCTATTATTTCTCTTTTGAAGTAGGCCCAAACAACGATGGGTGCTGTTATTCCTGAGAGAATATCAAAATTGATTCCCGAAAAGGTCATGCTCTCTGGGACTTGTTTTTCAAGGAAAAGCCAGTAAAGTGATATTTCTACCGGTATACGTACTACATGGAGCCAAGTGAGCGATTCTAATGAAAGTGAGTCCAGTGTTCTACGAAATCTTGGGAGGCCGAAGGAGATTAGAATTATACCTAATGAAATGAAAACAGGTATAGCCACATGTGGGGGTGTAGCTTTCCGATCTATGAAATAATTGTTGATAGCAAGTACACTCAAGAAAATCATCCAAAACAGCACGCCGAGGAGCAGAGTGTGCGTCCATCTTTTGGTCTTTGGGTTTTTAGATTCCCAAAACCCAGAGGCGAAAATCCCTACAGTGAAAAATGCTGTAAGGATAAATGTGATTGTAAGATATAGCGGTATGTCTGGTAACATGATTGCACAAATTTAAGGAATTGCTCAAGGCAATATGATGTCATTGGGAATAGTATGATCAATCTCACAGCTCGTTCGTTTGGCATACCACCTGTATCTATGAGCAGCAACATAGGAATAAATCCAGTTTCGCATGAATTCCGGGATGATTAGAAGCACTTTCATCAGAGACCAAACACCCCCGAGTTCCGAAATCATTCTGAGAGCAGCACCGGATCGATAATATTTTTTTCCTGATTTCATATATATAATAGTCGACAAAGAACTTATTTCATCTTGTGTAAGAAATGATAAGGCAGTTTTTCCTTGTATCGATGTGAAGCGTAATATTCGTTTCTTATCACGTTTGGATAAAAAACGGACCCAATTATTGCATATGGTGCAATAACCATCTATAAACACAATGTGGTCGATGGGGTTCATTGATAAGCACAAAATTTGACTTCAAATGTATTGACCACATATTGTAATTCATTAATTACCTTTGACATTCAGATGGGCTGTCAGACTATTACACAGTTTAAGAAGAGATTGTATGTCGGATCCACACCAATAGAACAGGTGGCAGTGGAAAAGTGTACTTCTTATCTATACTCGACTTTTCCCGATCACTTAGAAAGGGATTGGGTCTCTGTTTCGGATGCTTGTATTTTTATGGAACCGTCATATCTGAGAGCCGTGCAAACTATGAATGACCCAATGTTTGGATTGAGAATGCTCATGGTCTATAAAGAGGGCCGCCCTGTATTAACAGCTTCATTTAATATAACAGGTTTCATTGCCAATGATCTCAAAGGGAATTTGCATGGTAGAAATAGATTGATCAGAACACTCTCATCTGCTGTTCGTCAATCGGGAATTTTGAATAAAAGAAGAATTTTAATCTGTGGTTCTGCCTTTTCTACTGGAGAGCACGCCTTCTTTTATACAAGAGGGATTTCTGGAGAGGACGCTGCCGAAATGGTTCTTCAAGCTATGGACGAGATAATAAAGGAGGAGGAAGCCAAGGGAATAAAAATAGCTGCGGTATTGATAAAGGATTTTTTCCCGCGGAGTCGCCGAAGTCTTCGGCCGTTTGAAGATAAAGGTTTCAGAGCTTTTGAAGTCGATCACAACATGGTAATGCCAGTATTGAGCGAGTGGATCTCATTCGATGATTATTTAATGTCCATGAATTCGAAGTTCAGAACAAAGGCTAAGTCAGTATTAAATAAATCGGCGGCTCTTACTGTGCGAGATATAAATGCGGAGGAAATCAGATTGCGTATTCCTGAATTGAAGATATTGTTTGATAATGTCGTGGGAAATGCGGATTTCTCGCTTGGGAAAATGGATTTGTCATGTTTACCGGATCTCCACGAGAATATGAGAGATGATTTTATTTGTAGGGTCTTTGAGTATGAAGGTAAAATCGTCGGCTTTCTGACAACTATGATGAACAAGACTTGTGTGGAAGCTCATTTAGTGGGTATTGATTATAGCTGGAATAAGCAACTTGCCATTTACAATAGAATGTTACTCGAATATGTGCGCATAGGTATAGAAAATCGAAAGAATATGATTTTCTTCAGCCGCACTGCCTCCGAGATCAAAAGTACCGTTGGAGCTTTTCCTGTGGAAATGACTTGTTTGATAAGACATCCAGGTCGACTGGGAAATTTCTTTGTAAATCTCTTGTTTTCTTATGTGAAGGCCTCACAGTCCGAGCAAAGAGATCCTTATCTTCAGAGCACCAAAGAAAAGGTGAAAAAAATGTTAGAAAGCTTTTACCCTAAATAGATATAAGTTTTATGGAATCTAAAAGGTATCCCAGTGAAGGTTTCAACGTTGTTTGGACGCCATCAAAATGTATTCACAGCGCAATATGTTTGAAAGGTTTGCCTGGTGTTTTTAGAAAAAACGAGAGGCCATGGATAAACACAGATGCTGCTTCTTCGGAAGAAATTATTGAGCAAGTAAAGAATTGCCCAAGCCAAGCTCTTTCTATTGAATGGTTCGACGAAAGGCTTATTGTTGCTCAGAGTTCTAGTTCCCTTGAGGTATCATTGATCGAGCAAGGGCCATACATCATCAAGCAATCTGTAGATATTCTGATGCCCGACGGCAGCCGAAAAAATATGCCCGAAGGTTGTGCTCTTTGCAGCTGCGGTGAATCTAATAATAAACCATTTTGCGATGGATCGCATCGTCAAAAACCGAAATCACTCGATGTAGAGTAAAAAAGCCTTTCTAAATCACCAATAACCTCTATCGTCATAACGGGAAGAAACAATATGATCACTGAAGCGGCCATTTGTTGTGAACTACAAATCCCCGAGACAGTTCCTTGGCGGTTGATGCCAATGGATCCAACTGTATAATAAGAACTGCTTTCTTTGATTTTTGGAAATGATTTTGGATGTTATCCACTAATTCTTTGCCATCATAAATGTTAGCTTCGGATAATTCACTTTCCCATGGACTAATCCACTGGTTTTTTGGAAGCAGCAACCACTGTCTTGGGCTAGATTCGAAGAAAGTAATTTCGGAACTTTTCAAATACCACCCTGCAGCGAAATGTCTGTTGAAACCCTTCGGAAGACTGTGTCCTCCAATCATTTTGAAAGGAACAAAAAGAAATCCCTTGAGCCATCCCAATGGTTTCATTTTGGGAATATGCAGTTGCTCCATGGTTTCAATGCCTTCGGGGGTCCTATGAATGTTGAGTTGCTTTACAAACTTGTTCATTTTCTCCGAAAGGCTGTCGTTTCCATTTGGACCAATCCATACTTCATGTCGGGAAGAGTTCTCGGATGCCAGATAGTATTTGCACGAAACCTCGAAATGGATGAACTCTTCGCTGATTTTATTTCGAATCAAAAAGTCTATTTCACTGTACGTTTCACCATTTCGAGTAATCTGAATATTGGATTTAATATGTTCTAAATGAGGACTACTACGCATCCAAAATTCGAAAAGTCTTTCATAGTGTTTACCTAAAAGGCGATTTTCGCTTCCGGACATGAAATTTTGCAATTCTAAAGAGTCATTTTCAAGCTCGGATAGCCAATTGGCGTGGAGCTCTGAAAGTGCGAAGTTGATGCGCTCGTTTACCCATATATGCCCTAGTTCAGGACCAGGATTGCTTAGCATAGGCTCAGATTTAATGAGCCATTCTAGATCACGGAGGTGTTTATTTTTACACATTCTTTAACAGGCTGTTAAAAAGCATAGTACTTCGTGGGCTGCGCAACTTCTATCTTTGCAAAAATTTTTTCATGAGACTACTAGAGAATATTTCTCATCCACATTGCAGAATATCCATCTTTTCGTGGAATGGAAAGTACATCATTGAACTTGAATGGGGACAATTAAAGCAATCTTTTAAGATTAGTCACGATAGTGTTAATGGAGTGGAACAAGTTAGAAAAATGGTGAATGTTCAGTTTTTGGATGAAGCATTTTTGCAGTTTCAGCAGATGCACTCCAATCTGGCCAAAACCTTTCAAGAATCACACATATGACAAATAGCAACCTAATCAGGATTTCGTTCGTGATCAATCTTTTGTTGATAGCTGCAGTGTCCTATCTTTTTTTGAGAAATTCTGGAAAAAAATCCGATTTGAACGACGTTGTTGTGGCTGAAGTGCCCGTTGCTTCAGCTTTTGCAGATACGTCGAGTGTGCGACCTCCTATTGTGGCTTATGTGAATAGCCAAAGAATTTCAGAAGAGTATCTAATGCTTGTAGATCAGAATGTCGTTTTTACCCAAAAAATGCGTAGCTCTGATAACAAATTAATGAAGGAACGAGACAAACGTCAAAAGGAGGTAGAAGAGATCCAGTCATATGTGCAGAAGAATCCGAATATGAGCGATGAGGATCTCTCGGTTCTTGAAGCAAGCATTTATGAACTGAATATGGAGTTGGATAGTTTGCAAGCCATTGAAAAGCGAAATTTGCAGATCAGCGGCGAAAAAATGCAAGGAGAGGTAGCAACAAAAATTGATGTGTTTCTGAAAAAATATGTTGCATCTAAAGGAATCGACTACGTTTTTGGGTATGATCCGTCGTTCAGAATAATTTTGTACGGCAACCCAGCTTACGATATAACCAATGAGGTTCTTGCCGAATTGAACAAGGAATATTTAGCAGAAAAGGAAGAAGAGAAAAAATGACAATCGCGCAGCAGAAACTTCAACAGAATGTAGCCGAGTATGTACTTTTTGTGTGGCAGATGGAGGATCTGGTCAGAGCAGTTTACTTTGACCATCAATCGCTACAGGATTTTATCCGTTCATACACACCGGATGACCAGGCATTTAACGACGAAATGAAGTGGTTTGGTGATTTGATGGATACTATGAAAGGTGAAAGGGTAGAGAAACGTGGACATATAAACGAAGTTCATGAGATACTCTTCGAACTTTTTTACTTGCACAACACCTTGGTGAATATCATTTGCGAAAAGACTTACATGGATTTGTATCGCACCGCGAAACCCAATATTGAGGCTTATCTTGAGCGCTCCGGCGAAAAGTCGACCAATGAAGTTGAAGCCTGTTTTGTTGCTTTGTATGGCCTTATGTTATTGCGCCTTCGGAAGGAGCCTGTAAATGACGAAACAGAGGCGGCCATGAAGACTTTTTCAAATCTTTTGGCACGCCTCTCTTATCATTATAGAATCATGAAGCAGGGTGAACAACATTTCAACTTGAACTGATTTTTGTAATCAAGAAAGTAATCTCTGTCTGAGAATAAACTCGAACTGCTGATTCTGCCTTGTGAGGTGTTGAATCATAGCTTCTTGGGCCATCATTTCGCGAAACTGATTCCAAGCTTCCTTCACCATAGTAGAAATTTCTTTCATATTAAATGGCTTAGTCAATATCCTGAAAACTTTTCCTTTGTTTACGGCTTCAACTATTGGTATGAGTTCAGTATATCCTGTTAGCAGTATGCGCTGAACATGTGGATAGTCTTTCGATACGGACTCAAGAAATTCTACACCCGACATGCTCGGCATATTGTGGTCGGCAATTACAATATTGATCTGTTCCGAATCAATCATGTTATAAGCCTCTACAGGACTCGCAGATATGAAAATCTCGAACTGATCGCGAAAATTGGCTCGAAAAGAATCGAGGTTTCCTTGATCGTCATCCAGATACAATACACGAGGCTTGTAGCCTGGATCCATCTCTGGGATTTGTGGTAAGGGCATTCCTAGGGTCATATATGTCAGGTATTAATCAGTCCTTTACTACGGTAGTTTTCCCGCACGGTTTCAAACTGACCTCTTTTTTCCTGATCTCGAACATAGAAATACTTCCAAACCCCTGAATTCATTATAAACTGATGTGTTGATAGATCAATTCCTCAATCTTCTCCGGCAATGGTAGCAAACCCAGTTTTTTGGCCATGTCCACTGATTCTTGGTCTCCAGAAATGAGATAATCGGGCCTCTCTCGGTTCCATATTATCGCAGCCTCTGAAATCTTTGGCCTTATGGTTTTCGCGAAATAATTCCCTACTTGAATTTCATCAAAATGTGAATTATTCCCGAGGTATGGAGCGGATTTGCGATTCAATGACAATGCAATTGATTTGTTTCGATCATGGGTTATTCGCTCATTCAACAATAGCAAATACTTCGGCGAAAGTCCAATCAAATAGGCATGGAGCAAGTACCAAAAGCAATTTCGATATTCGGACTGAAGCGGATCAGAAGAGAAGTAGGGCTTGATTCCGTCGAACTCCGATGCATCATACACAATCCATCTATCGAAGTGACTTGTTGGCAGAAAATCCGCCGTTTGAATGAAGTTGTGGCTGAGATAAGCTCTTTTTTCTACCATCACATAACCCGCCTTGCGAATGATAGGATCGATACTCTGAGAGGTGCCTATCCGAAAACGCGCCCGATAAAAATCCTTGTGTGCGTGCCACTCAAAGTCGGGCAGACCCACAATTAGATATCCAACAAGGGCAAATCTGAGTGCATGATGAGCATCTTCGGGATGGTGAAGCGGGTTGTCTGGATCCATTCCGCAGAGTGCGCGCATCGTGAATTTTTCGGCCGGAATGCCCAGCACCGTTTGCATCTTGTTGTCTATCACTACATGTTCATTGCTCACAGCATCGAAGAGTGTGTAGAATTCGTTGTTTCCTAGTTCTACTGAATCAATCGACGACATTATTTTTTCCACCGATACCCCTGTTGTGTACTTCCCCGATCCCTTGATAATGGATTCGTAAGCCACCTCTGGATAGTATCGAACTCCGTCAGTAATGATCTTCTCACGACCCGCATCAATCAATTTGCAATAGTCTAATACCTTTTTACTCAATCGCCCTGAAGGCTCTGGAATTTTCTCTTCGAAATTCTTCACTAGAGCTAACAATAGTGTTTTCCATGAAGGATAGGCCAATTTTTTGGGTAACTCTAGCACATTCCGTTCGCTTGTGAACACGCGATACGGATGAAATTTGTCTTCAGCGTTCATAGGAGGTTGTGGTTAATGGTGTAGCTTGGTATGAACGAAGTTAAGTAATGCAATGCGAACTATCTAATTTTGCCAAAATTTGGAATTCTTAGTTTTTTCCGAATTTGCTGTTATTTTCCAAGTCAAGGGAACCTCTAAAAACACCTTTCCCGTTTCGACCAAATTTTAACCCAGAATCCGCATTGGAAATTTATTGCAGCGCTAACCCCCTTTGATATCAAGCACTTTCTCGATTTTTATTCTTGATGTATGAATATACACCATTAAATAAAAATCTTGCGAGAGCACTGGCTATCTGTGGGGTTTATACCAATTCTGCTTATCAAATAGTCCAAACTATTTTATGAGCATGAAGTGGTAAATGCCGTCATAGTAGCTGTTATAGGCCAATGGTGTGAAACGGAATTGGACTATTACAGATACATAAACGGTATTAGCACTTCATAGCGAATCCCAATGCGGATTTTGGGTTTAAAGTACAAGCATTTACAATGAATTTATTCGGGCCAAATCCCGCCAAATACTGCACCAAATCTCAGGTGTAGAGAATCCAGTTATGCGCCTGTTCTGAATAAAGTCAGGAGCTTGTCTTCGAAGGTATTCCTCTCCGCGAAACATAAATCAGGTTTTTAGAGGCACTCTTAATTGAATTGTCCAAAGATTGCGGGTGATTTGGCCAGATAGCCATCGGCTAACGAGAAGGAATAATGTGCTCATAAAGTTTTTCTAGAATAAGCGGAGGAATAGGAAGCAATCCCATGCGCTTAGCTATTTCTACAGCCTGAATGTCGCTTTCAGGTGTATGAAGTTTTTTACTTCGATCCCACAAATGAAGTAAACTACCCATCTTTGGTCGAATCGTCTTCGAGAAATAATTGGCTACTCTAGATTCATCGAGCTCTATTTCCTTCCCGGTATTCACAAAGACTTGATCAGATATGGCCTTTGCTATCGCCTTATGTCGGTCGTGCTTTACCCGTTCATGCATCATGAGCACATACTTTGGAGAAACATCTAGAAGATATGCATGCAACAAATATTGATAGGCATTCATGTATTGACTTTGTTTCATGCCCGAAGAGAAGTAGGGCTTTATTCCGTCAAATTCTGATGCATCATATATAGTCCAACGGTCGAGGTGAAAAACAGGAAGAAATTCTTCTCCGTCTATTCTTTCATGACTCATATATATCCTCAATTCTGCCATTACATATTCGGCTTGTTGAAGCGTTTCAATGGAGCTGCAAGAAGTTCCCAACCGCAAATTGGCTCTGAAGTAATCCTGATTGGCCCTCCATTCAAATCCGGGAAGGCATGATACCATATACGCAATAGTGGCTAATCGCACAAAGTGGTGTATGTCTTCGGGATGGTGAAGCGGGAAGGATTCATCGTGTCCGGACAGTGCGCGGATATTAAACTTGTGTTTTGGAATGCCTAGTATTTTTTCGACTCTATCGTCTACTAGCACATGTTCGTTTTTCAAAACATCATATATGCTGAAAAACTCTGTGTTTCCCATTTCAATAGCCCGCATTGCATCTAGCACCGAGCGCATATCACTCCCTTTGTGGTATCGGCCACTGGCATTTTTAACCCATTGATGAGCCAACTCCGGAAGCAAAAACTCTCCTTCTTTGCTCAATTTTTTCCGCATGCGATCAATCGTTTTGATGCATTGATGCGTCGATGCTTGAATAGAATGATTGCCTTCCAATACTTCTCCTTCGAACGAGTCGTTCACATAGTCAATGAGAAGTTTCCATCCGGGAAAAATGGTTTTACTTGTTTTGTATGTCTCTTTGTCGGATTCCCGCACAAGCGCTTTGTTAATTGTAATTGCGTTCATAGTAAATTGTTTTCAGTTTGAACAAAGTTAACATCAAGCTGCAAACAAAAAACAGTTTCCAATTTTTCGCCATTTTGTACTTCATGTTTCAAAATTGTTATATGTCGGCATTCTCTATCCCGGAAATGTGTAATTTAGTCAATTCATCAAAATGCTCCTATGATCAGAAAACCTTTCAATTTAAAGAAGTGGATAGAAGAAAGCAGAGACCTTCTCAGACCTCCAGTTGGAAATAAAAATTTGTATACTGAGTCGGGAGACTATATCATCATGATTGTAGGTGGTCCGAACGCTAGAAAGGATTATCACTTTAATGAAACAGAAGAACTTTTTTATCAGGTCGAAGGTGATATCGAAGTGGGTATTCAAGAAGATGGCCAGGCCATAACGATTCCCATCAGAGAAGGTGAGATGTTCCTGTTGCCCGCGCGTGTGCCACATCAACCAAGGAGAGGACCAAATACCGTGGGGCTGGTAATTGAATGCAAACGCGACGATAGAGAAATGGAAGACGGACTTCAATGGTATTGCGAAAACTGCAATAACCTCTTGCATGAATACCGATTTGTATTGCATAATATTGAAAAGGACTTTTTGCCGCGATTCAAAGATTTCTACGCTGACATTACCAAAAGAACGTGTTCGAAATGTGGCCATGTTATGGAAACAGATCCCAGATTTGTATAGGTGTGGAAGTTTTGCTTCGAACCAAAACTATACGTTCACATTTATGCTCTCCCGCTTTTCACGGGATTATTGGCTTTTGCGAATGAAATCAATACATGCGCGTGTGAAAATTCGGTTTAAGGGGATTAGTGCTTTGATTTTTTTCATAGCCTTATTCGGTTCTGCCTCTTCGCAATGCGGGGATGGAATTTGTCCAAGTGAAATTGTTTTTACTTCTCCCCTAATAGGCAGCTATTACTTTTCACTCGGCACGGAGTGTATAGAGGAAAATGCGATATGGCAAATAGGTGATGAGGCACCTGTACAAGGTTCTTCTGTTCTTATCTATGATTTTTCTCAATCCGGCGTCTATCCTATATCTGCTTCTTTTCTTGATCCCGATTGTAAAGATGTGGAACAAATAGTATTAGAACTCTGGTTAGATGTAGTGGTATGTTCATTAGAGATGAGCTTTGTGGCTGCTGACAGTGGTAATTATACTTTTACTGCGGTGGGTTATCCTGAAATATATCCCATGTACTGGGATTTGGGTGATGGAAGTAATTTGCAAGCTACTTGGGTGGTTGATCATCAATTTGAACCAGGTGATTACTCTGTTTGTGGCAGTGTTATATCAACTAGCTGCCCGGATACTTTGGTAGCTTGCATAGATATCGAAGTGCCTAATTATTATTGTCCTGGTGAAATTGTGTTCGAAGATAGTTGGGAATCATTTGAAATGTGCTCTTTGACCATACCGGGTTTAGCTCCAAATACGGTAGTTGAAATTCTGATTGATGACTCTTCTTATGGCATCAATTTTCTACCGACTTTTTGGCATTTTGATGGACCGGGTACATACGAAATGTGCTATACAAGCGACTCTCTTCTCAATGCCGGATGCCCGCTTTTATGCAGTGAGGTGCTTATCGAAAATTGCTGGTGGTCAGTGGGGGAGCATAATTCTCCGGCTTTAATTCTATACCCCAATCCCTGTCAAGATTTCTTGATCATTTCGGAAAATTTGTCTGGATCCTTGCACGAGTTTATTGTTTATAACGTCGATGGAAAGCAAATGGAGCGTGGAATAGCGAAGAATAATGGGTCTATCAGCACCATCAATCTCACACCGGGCTTGTATTTTGTCGTTTCTCCTCTAGGGAAATACAGACCTGCTCGGTTTTTCAAGATATAGTCTTGCTCAACGTGCAACCAAATCTTTTCTAAATATGTCTTACCATTGATTTTGGGCTTTGGTTGCCCAAACAAAAACAATACCTCAAACCTTGTAATATGACCAAACTTTTACTTTCGATCTTTATTGGCCTGTTTTCGCTGAATACCTATGCTCAGTGCAGTGATTACACAGTACAGATTTTTTCTTATGTTGCCGCCGGTGGTCCAACTAGTGTTTCTTGGCAGATTGAGGACTTAGAGAATAATGTTTTAATACCGGGAGGCACTGTAACTTTTAGTGCCTTCTCTTTTCAACAAACAATCGCAGTTTGTCTTGAACCAGGATGCTATAATCTGGACCTTGACGGTAATACGATCCTTACTCAAAACAATTTTGTAGCTACTGTTGTAGATGGCGAAACTATACTCTACCCTACTAATGACCTCGACTACGGCTCGATGTCATTGAACTACAATTTTTGTACAGACGCGGTAGAACCAACATGTGTCGCTTGTTTTACCCCGCTGGTATATAATGGCGTTCTGAACGTAAATAATTGCAGTGAACCTGTAAATCCTGAATTCACAACCTTCAATTGGAGCTTTGGTGACAACACGACGGGTGACGGACCTATGCCGGTTCACACCTATCTCGATAATGGGATTTATGAAATATGTGTTGTAATGATAGTGAGCGATGGTGAAGGAATATCGTGTGTGAGTGAAATGTGTCAGGTGATAGAGGTTAGTGGATTGGAAATATCCGATTGCCCTGTGTCTATTGGTTCAGGCCAAGCAGAGGGATGTGGAGTGATGAATTTTGAAATAGGAAGTTTTGTAGAAGGCGAAGAAGTTACATGGTTTCCCGGTGATGAATCTGGTGCTATAGAAGGAGGTCACTTCTTTTCACATACTTATGAAGAGCCAGGTTATTACAACGTTTGCGCTTTTTACACGAGTCCGGCTTGTCCCGATGGTGTTGAGCTCTGTGCAGAGATATTAGTCGTGCCTTGCGAAAACTATTGCCCAACGAGCATAAGCTATGATCAGATTGATTGTAATTCTTTTATCTTCCATTTGATTGAAGGATACGAGGGAAATGTTACTTGGAATTTTGGGGATGGCATCACAGAAAATGCTTCAAATGCGGCCGATCATTCTTATTCTGAAAATGGAAACTATATGGTAATAGCCGAATTCAGCGGTCCGGGCTGTCTTTTAGGTACGACCCTTTATTTCGAAGTCGAGGTTCTATGCGAAGCCGAATGTCCGAATGAAATAGTGCCTGTCTATCATTGTGAAGATGGAACTGTAACATTCACAGTTGTTGGATTAAATGATGATGCATCTATGACATGGTGGTGGGGAGATTTTGAAATTAATACTGATCATCCTTCTCTTACTTTAGAAACAAATAATGAAGTGATTTTTCTTTGCGTTTGGTCTGATTCGCTGGCTACCGAGGGTTGTCCTCAAGTGTGCAGTGAGTTCAATCTGTCTTGCGAAGAGGGTTGCAATCTAAATATTGATGTATTGCAAGATGGTTGTGAAATCTTGGTGCTTTCGGCCTCAGGAGTTCCCAATATTCAAACTGTGATGTGGTCAATAAATGGCGATATAGTCAATCAAGGCAATATCACAACTTTTGAATTGAGTCCAGGTGCGAATCAGATTTGTGCATGGTTCGAAGGTGAGATGTGCGGCGATGAATGGTGTAGTGTTTTCTATGGATGCGATTTTAATGAATGTCCTGAAGAAATTTGGGCGGGTGCTGGTGATGAATGCGGTGTAATGCATTTTGAAGTGGGTGGTTTTGTGGACGATGAAAATGTTGTATGGTATCCGGGTGATGAAAGCGGAGCAGTAGAAGGTGGAAGTTTCTTCACTCACACGTACTCAGAACCGGGTGTGTATAATGTTTGCGCGTTTTACACGAGTCCATTTTGCGAAGGCGCAGAACTCTGTGTAACTATTATAGTGGCGACTTGTGATATAGGTGAAGGATGTCCTGATGAAATATGGCATAGTGAAAATGACTGTGGCTATTTTGAGTTTGAAGTGGGCAACTTTCAAGAAGGCGAAAGTGTAGACTGGTACCTAGGAGATGTTTTGCTGGAAAATGAAGGTCATTTCATAACCTACCAATTTGAAACAGAGGGATCAGTAGATGTTTGTGCTTATTACACGAGCAGCAATTGTCCAGATGGCGTTTGGTTGTGCGCTACGGTTTATGTTTCACTCTGTGAAGAATGCACTGATGTAGCTTTCTCTCTCGACAGTTTTGTGGGAGATGAAGGGCCAACGTGGGTAACATGGACTCTGGCCGATCAGGGGGGTATTATCTTGTATGAAGGTTCTGCTCAATTCAACTTCGAAGATACTGGGTACGAAGAAGGCCTTTGTCTCGCCAGTGGATGTTACGTAATGAATATTTGTTCTACCCAACCATTCAATCTAGAGGCATTTGATGTCAATTTTTCAGAAAATTGGAGTGTTGTTTATGCTGAAAGTTCAAATAATTTCTTTTGTTATGGATATTCAATTCTTTTAAGTCTCAACTCCGATTGTGATGAACAGGAATGTAATAATATTGTGCTTGGCATCGATAGCTATACTGTAGAAAATGGAGTGTACGCATTGATGTATAATGTTTATGATATGGATGGAAATGTTGTAGCCGATGGAGAGAGTGAATACAATGATGAAGACCCGTATTACGACACAAATTTGTGTTTACCAGATGGTTGCTATACTGTGGTTATTCAAGATGCTTGGACAGGTGAGTTCTCTTATGAAAACTTGCAGACCTTTGTTTCGATGAATGGCCAACCACTGCCTATTGTTGAAGAATTATATATAGAAGGTGAACTTGCATCTTTTGTGTTTTCTCTAAATGGTGAGTGTCAAAATGAATGTTCCGAAAATGAAGTTACTGTTGTTATCACTAGTAGCTACATCGAAGCGGGAACTGATCTATTTAATTTTTCACTCTCTTATGAAAATATTCCAATTGAATTGCAAGAATTGATCACATGTGCAGAATGTCCTGATGAAGTTTCCTACACTTTCTGTATTCCTGATGGATGTTATGAGGTTGAATTGAATACAGAATTCCCTTTGAATGCAGAGTTCATTTTAGTACAGGCATACATGAATGGAATTGAAATTCCAGATGCATTGCTCGAGATGATTCAGGGCGATGAAATGGGAACTTTATGGATTGGTGTGAATTCAGACTGCGAGAACTTTGTCAACGAGGATTCTGCAATAAGCTGGTACATATTCCCGAATCCGGCAACTAGTTTGCTCAATATTTCGATAGATGAAAGTGCTCAAACTCTGGTGAGAATTTTTGACACCACAGGAAGACTGGCGTTGGAAACCCAATTAAATGGATATGCAAAGCAGATCGATATTTCATCTCTTTCGGCAGGTGTATACAGCGTAATATTGATTCAAGACGATAAAATTTCTTCAAAGCTTTTAGAAGTGGTCAAATGACCAGTTTATTGATGTATAATGTCAAAGGAGTAGCATTTGCTGCTCCTTTTTTTTGATTAATTATTGAGCCACAGCTCCTTGAAATTCATGGATATGCAGTATGGTATCCGCTCATTTTCAACCAACAAAAAATTAGAAACATTCAATTTTTAGCTAAATACTTCGAAATCTGAGTTTTTGAGCATGCCAAAGGCTAAATTCGCCCTTGTCATTTAAAAGCAAGTTAAGTTCTTGAAGCTATGAATTTCAACAGATTAAACGTCATTACAGGATGGGCAGTTTTCCTTATTGCCACTATTGCCTATTATTTGTGTGTAGAACCTACAGCAAGTTTTTGGGATTGTGGGGAGTTCATTGCCACAGCATATAAACTGGAAGTAGGACACCCTCCTGGGGCTCCATTATTCATGCTGTTGGCACGTGTTTTTGGTGCTTTTTCGGATCCGCAGAATGTGGCTTTTATGGTCAATATGATGTCTGTATTGTGCTCTTCACTAACCATCCTTTTCCTGTTTTGGACCATCACACACTTGGCAAAAAAGCTTGTTGATGATCAAGACGGAATGTCAATGGGTTCTCTTATCGCCGTTTTGGGCAGTGGAGTTATAGGAGCGCTCGCATACGCTTTCTCGGACAGCTTTTGGTTTTCGGCTGTCGAGGGTGAAGTTTACGCCCTGTCATCCCTTTTTACGGCTGTCGTTTTTTGGGCAATCTTGAAATGGGAAACACTCGAAGCGAAAGGTGGAGAATTGAGGTGGCTTATTTTGATTGCTTATTTAATGGGTCTCTCAATTGGTGTTCACTTATTGAACCTTCTTGCTATTCCTGCCATTTGTTTTGTGTATTATTTCAAAAAATATCAAACTACACGAAAGGGAATTATCTGGACGGCATTGATTTCTCTCGCATTACTCGGACTCATCCAAACAGGGATCATTATTTACGCAATAAAAATTGCCAGCAAATTCGAAAAGTTGTTTGTAAATGGCATGGGTTTACCTTTCAACAGTGGTGTTATTTTCTATGTCTTGTTATTGGTTGGCCTTATCACTTTTGGCTTGATATATACTCGTCGCAAGGGAAAAGTGATGCTAAACACGCTTATTCTGGGCATAACTGTGGCGATGCTCGGTTATTGCTCGTTTGCAACCGTAGTAATACGCAGTTACGCCAATCCTCCGATTGATGAAAATAATCCTCAAGATGTGTTTTCGCTGTTGTCGTATCTCAATCGCGAACAATACGGAAACCGCCCTCTCATTTTTGGAAACTATTGGAACACACCACTCGACGACGAAAATCCTTATTCAGACGGTCCTCCTTCATTTGTGAAATCGTTTAGCGTTTATGAAACAACAAGAACTGAAAAATTAGTCCAGTCTTATCGAAACAAATTTGAAGCGGAACAATACATTGCTGCGAACCCGGACAAAAAGATGAGCCTTAAACAGGAATACATTGAAACCGGGGAAAAGAAAGGTTCCGAGCCCAATTATAAGACCGATTATTTCTTCCCACGCATGTATAGTGCGCAGGCAAACCATGAACGTGAATATAAAAAGTGGAGTAATTTTCAGAACTACAATGACCCGCGCGCGCGGGCTAAACTTGTGGAAAATGAAGCTTTCATAGCGGAACTTGAAAATTCCAAGGGCGAAATTGAATTCGTACTTTCAACGTACCAGAATGAACTGAGCCCTAAGGACCTTCAAGAATATCAATCTGAATACAAGACAACTCTTCGTGCTCTCGACAAATACTACGATAAGATGACTCCTTCATTCGGAGAGAACATGAAGTTTTTTATGAGCTATCAAGTAGGTTGGATGTACATGCGATATTTCATGTGGAATTTTGCGGGTAAACAAAACGATGTCCAAGGGCATGGCGATTTTATAGATGGAAATTGGCTTTCAGGTATAGGCATGCTAGACGCGGAAAGGCTTGGAAACAGGGATAATTTGCCTCAGGCAGCCATCGAAAACAAAGGCTTTAATAAGTTATTTCTTTTGCCTTTGATTCTCGGTCTAATTGGACTGGTATTTCAAATGTTGAAAAATCAAAAGGATTTTTCAGTCGTCATGATGCTGTTTTTGCTCACAGGTCTGGCAATCGTGGTATATCTGAATCAGTATCCGCTCCAACCCCGCGAAAGGGACTATGCCTATTCAGGGTCCTTTTATGCATTCTCTATTTGGATTGGATTGGGTGTGTTTGCCCTCTTCTATGCTGCAAAACATTTGACACTCAAAAACCTTGGTACCATTGGTGCCATGCTCGGTGGTGGATCCATTTTTATCTATCTTGTAGAAAGTGTTACCAGTGGTTCAAGTTCTTTCGGATATCACCTTATTTACATTTCCGTTGTTGTTCTTTTGGTCTTTGGACTAATGTTTCTCTTATCTAGATTTGGTATAGGCAACACCGCAAAAGGTGCTCTTGCTACAATCCTCTGCATACCTGTTGTATACGTAATGGCCAGTCAAGGTTGGGATGATCACAGTCGTGCAAAGAGAAGAACGGGTGTTGACTATGCTGTCAATTATCTAGAATCGCTCGAAGAAAATGCAATCATTTTCACAAACGGCGACAACGATACTTTCCCTCTGTGGTATGCACAAGAAGTAGAAGAAATAAGAACTGATGTGCGTATTGTAAATATGTCCCTTCTGAATACCGATTGGTACATCGATCAGATGAAGCGAAAGGCATACAAAAGTGAGCCAGTGCCATTTAGTATGGTCGAACAACAGTACAGACAAGGTACCCGAGATATTGTGGTTTTAGATAGGGGTACTGAAAAGCGTCCTGCAGTGCCAATGGATGTTTCTGCGGCTATGGAAATAGCAAAAGATGACTCCAAAACGAAGGATTATGGTGCAGGGAAAAAGTACAATTACTTCCCGACTTATTTGTTTACACTGCCAGTAGATAGCGCAACTAAAGAAATGTTCCGCCCCTTCCTCAATCCAGGAGACAGCCTTGTGAACCAATTAGAATGGTCAATAATGCAAGAAGGCGCAAACCCTCCGCGTCCTCGTCAGTTCATCACCAAAAATCAAGTAATGGTGATGGATCTTCTTGCCAATTTTGGATGGGATCGTCCAATTTATTTCGCTACTACAACAGGCTCCGATATTTATATGGGTCTCGAACCTTATTTCCAATTGGAAGGTATGGCGTACAGACTTACGCCTATTTATCATCCGCGCAATCCAAACCCGAATGTAGTTGGAGGCATTGCTCCTGAAGTAATGTATGACAATGTGATGAATAGATTCAAATGGGGTAATGTCGATCAGGAAACCTTATACATGGATGAGAACAATAGAAGAATGACTACTAATCTTAGATTGCATTTCGGAAACCTGGCCGAAGAATTTATTCGTCAAGGGAAAAAAGATAGGGCTCTCGATATTCTCAACAAAGCATTTGAAGTGATGCCCGAGAAAAATGTTCCATTCGACAGAGTTGTATGGCCGATGGCGGAAAGTTATTTCGAAGCAGGTGACTCGCTGAAAGGCCTCGAACTTAGCAAGCGCATTTTTGAATTAAATGAAGATCAGTTCAACTATTACATGTCTCTCGATGACGAGCGGAAAGTGGTGCTCGAGGGAGATGTAACTCAGCAGATATACATTAATCAACGAATGATCATGGCCATAGAGAATTCCTTAGGCATCGATCATCCGGAAGTAAAGGCACTTCAAGAAAGAGAAAATGCTATGCTGAAAGTACTGGAAATTGATCCTGGAGAGCTTCGAAAAAATCTAGGTCCGCGCAAGCCGCCGGTAAAAACAACTCCTTTGTACCGCGATACGATCATTGGAAGAGATACTGTGCGGCTTAAAATTTAATCTGATTGGCACAGTAGAAACATCTTCTTGGAAATAATACCTCGCCCCTGAATGGAATGATTCAGGGGCGATTTTTTGGCATCTATAAACCCGAATCACGCGATGGAGATATCGGAATTCATAGGTCGAACCATTACTTTGTTCCATCGTGTAGATTCGCGAATCTCGCAGCGCATTAACCTCAAGATACTTCCAATGCGCAATGCGGGATAAACTGAATTTTATTTTCATTGGCCAGAGTTAAACCTAGAATCCGCATTGGAAATCTATTGCAGCGCTAACCCCCTTTAATATCAAGCACTTTCTCGATTTTTATTCTTGATGTATGAATATACATCATCGAATAATAATCTTGCGAGAGTAGGTGCTATCTGCGGGTTTAGCACTTCATAGCGAATCCCAATGCGGATTCTGGGTTAAAATCATGGATGTGGCTTCTGTAGAGTAACTTTATGGTCATGATTACGTTGAAATTTAACGGCCTATTCAACGAATATTATAACAATTCTACTTATTAAATGGTCCAAACTGTTTTATAAGCATAAAGTGGTAAGTACCGTGAGAGTAGCTGTTGTAGACCAATGATGTGGAACGGAATTGGACTATTACAGATGCTAAACGGTATTATACCCAAACTGCATTACTTGAGGTGCCCTCGTAAGAATCTTCGAATAAGTCAAAGTTATATTTTACATTCGTCGAAAACGTGAATGGCATAAAGTTCCCTTAACTTGAATCTGGATCTCAAATCAATATGAAAGTATCTCAATCTATATGGACCTCCATTGGAGGTTGGCCCGAGCCTGATAAAGAGATCAATCCTCAACTTGTTCTTGTATTCGGTGGAATTGATCAGATTGGCGATGGATCAGTTTATCAACGTTTGAAAACCTGTTATCCACTTGCAGACGTTGTCCTTGCCAGCACCGCGGGTGAGATACACTCGAATCAAGTTTCTGATGGAACTATAGTGGCTACTCTTATAGAGTTTGAGCATACTAAAACAAAGGCAATTTCTGTTGATGTAACTGCACATCCTTCAAGTTATGCTTGTGGTGTTGAACTGTCGCAAAAGTTGAATTTGCCGGATTTAAAACATGTATTAATCATCTCAGATGGCACTCGCGTAAATGGTGATGAACTTGTAGCGGGGATTAACGAATCTATCGCACCAAACGTGCTTGTAACCGGCGGACTTGCAGCAGACTCAGGACGATTTGAAAGCACACTTACCGGATTAAATGAGTTGCCAAAAGCGGGAAAAATTGTGGCCGTTGGCTTTTATGGCGATAAAATCAGGATAGGTCACGGCTCACAAGGTGGCTGGGATATTTTTGGTCCTGTGCGCACAGTCACTTCCTCCGAAGGAAATAAATTACTGGAGCTCGATGGAAACAGTGCTCTCGAATTATACAAGAAGTACTTGGGTGAAAGAGCAAGTCAATTGCCGGGTTCTGCTCTTCTGTTTCCATTGTGCATTTTGGGTGTCGATGGATCTCAACTTGTTAGAACTATATTGAGTATTAACGAAGAGGAAGGTGCTATGATTTTTGCCGGAGATATCCCGATAGGTGCAAAAGTCCAGTTTATGATGGCAAACTTCGATCGTCTTGTCGATGGTGCATCTATTGCCGCTGAGGAGAGCCATGTAAAGTTGAATAATGTGCCGCCCGATCTAGTCTTAATGATTTCTTGTGTTGGAAGAAAAATTGTTCTCGATCAACGCGTAGAGGAAGAGGTTGAATCTGTGGTTGATGTTTTTGGCGAAAAGGCCGTTTACTGCGGATTTTATTCAAATGGCGAAATCAGCCCACTTTCCAATTCTGTAGATTGTTCTCTTCACAATCAAACCATGACAATCACAACGTACTCTGAATTGAAATAGCGCTATGGATGAACTACACAGACTTCTCCAAAGACAGTTGAAAAAATATCTGCCTGGTTTCGTTCCGAATGATTTAAAGTTAGAAGCACTTGTGCGTGCAGTAAACCAGAGTTACATACACTTTGAGAATGATCGTGCCTTGGTTGAACGTGCCATGAAACTCAGTAGCGATGAAATTTGGGAGAGCAAACAACATATATTGGCCGACAGCCTGAGGCAAACCATTCTCATTGATTCGCTCAAGAATACCATTCATCAAATTAGCCCAGAGGTTCATATTCATGACGACACGGATCTGCTCAAAATTGCCGATGTATTAGGTGCCGAAATTCTCAAACGAAAATTGGCGGAAGAGGAACTTAAAGAAGCAAACAAAGCACTTGAAAGTTTGATGAACGCAAGACAGTCTTTCCTCCTAAGCATTTCACACGAAATACGGACACCCTTGCATGCCATTACGGGTATGACCAACCTACTCAATCAAACTCCTACCTCTGAAACACAGAAGGAGTATCTGAAGATAGTGCAGAGTAGTGCCGACGGCTTGCTCGTTATTCTGAATGATCTTTTGGATATGGGAAAGATTGAAAGCGGTAAGTTCAGTCTTGAAGAAGTTGATTTTAAGCTCGACGATATTTTTGATACACTCTACAAGAGCATGAGTATTCGTGCGGCAGAGAAGGGGATTGAATTGCTTGTGGAGAAGGATCCCGGTCTAAGAGAATATCTGTTAGGTGATCCTACACGATTAAATCAAGTGCTTACAAATTTATTGGCCAATGCGATCAAGTTCACTTTGGCAGGAAGGGTGCATCTTCAAGTGAGCAAAATCAAGGAAAGTGAAAATGAAGAAGTGCTTCTCTTCAGAGTAGCTGATACTGGAATTGGAATTGAACCGTCTCGATTGGAAGTGATTTTCGAGCAATTTGCTCAAGAGGATAAATCCGTAGCTCGGAAGTTTGGTGGCACTGGTTTGGGATTGAGTATTTCGCAATCATTAGTCGAAATGATGGGGGGAAAAATCAGCGTCGAGAGCATCAAAGGTCAAGGATCCATTTTTCAATTTTGTATTCCATTGAAAAAAGGACAACAGGTAAGCCAAACTGAGGAATTCAAAATGGATGCTACAGCACTGCATGGTCTTCGGGTTTTGCTGGCCGATGACAATGAAATTAATCGATATTTGATCCACGCAATTTTCAAGAATTGGGGTATCAATGTGGTCTCTGCTGCCGATGGAAGAGAGTGTATTGACATTCTACGTAAAGGCACTTTCGATATGATTTTTATGGATCTTCAAATGCCTGAACTTGATGGATTTGAAGCAACAAAATTGATTCGATCAGAAATAGATCCGAATATCCCCATTATTGCCATTACAGCCAATGCACTCAATTCCGAAGTAGAAAAATGTCGTAAACTTGGTATGGACGACTACATTGTAAAACCATTCAAGTCTTCGGAGTTGTATAATGTCATGTTGAAACATTCGAATAAACCTCTGTCTGATTTTAACTCTTCTTCAAATGGAATTCTATCACGTTTTAGTTTAGATCGATTGAAGAATTTATACAACAACAATCTAGATCAAGTGCGCGGAACAACTTTCATTTTTATTGAGCAAATGGATATCGAATTAGAAAAATTGATGCAGTCCCGAGGAAAACCAGAAAAGGAAAAAGTTGAGGCAATAATTCATAAAATGAAACCGAATCTCGAATTATTTGGAATGGACCTGCTGCTCGCCGAAGCTCTGAAAATGTTGTCTGTGTTTGAAATGAAGAAACGGTCGCTTTGGGGCATCTCTATTGTTGAATTTGTGGATGTAGCCGCTAATGAGCTCTTGATTGCCAAGCAAATTTATCAGAAGACGTTCACCGAGTTTGGCTAACTAGTTGATATATAGATAGCTGCGGCTCTATAGGGCAATGTTGGTACAAATTGCTTAATTTTGCATCTTGATTCTACCTGACTCAAATTTGAAAAAGCGACTGGCGATTCTAGCTTCAGGCGCAGGTTCCAACGCTCGCAACCTTATTGAGAATCTCAAAGGTTCGGATAAAGCAGAGGTAGTGCTCGTTTTAACCAATAGAAAACATTCGGGTGTGCTCAATGTTGCCGAAGAAAATAATATCAATGCATTGTGTGTTGGAGGCCAAGATTTGAGCAGAGAGGGTGTTCTACTGGGAATATTGAACGCTCATGATGTTGATGCTGTCGTACTGGCAGGCTTTCTGCTTCAGATACCGGAAGATGTCATTAAACATTTTGAGGGAAAAATGGTGAATGTTCACCCTTCTCTTTTGCCTGCCTATGGTGGCAGGGGAATGTATGGGCAATTTGTGCATGAAGCTGTTTTTGCAAACAAGGAAAAGCAGTCAGGCATCACAATTCACTTGGTAAATGAGCACTACGATGAAGGTAAAGTGTTGTTTCAGGCTAGAGTAGATATAGATACCAATGACAATGTTGAGGTAATAGAAAGGAAGGTTCGAGAATTGGAGATCCGTCACTTTCCCGCAGTTGTAGTAAAATGGGTTACGGAAATGGATTCTGCCAAAAATTCTCAAACAGTATAATATTCACTATAAAGGATTGATTATTGTTAATAATATGGCAAGGACAAGGGTAGGAGCGAGGCCTGTCTTATTACATTTGAAAGTAGCTAAACTTGATTTGAGGCATGAGTGAAGAAATGAGAGATCAGCACTATGCAGAGGAACTAGTGCATAAGTATGAAGAAATGGTCGCGAGAAACGAATCGTATTATTTCGACGTAGACCAGTTCGAAGAAATAATCGACTTTTATTGCGACGATAGTAAATACGGGATTGCCCTTAAGGTAATTGAATATGCCTTTACACTCTTTCCCGAAAATAGCACCTTGTCGCTCCGCGAAGTCCAGATTCTTGCGGAATTAGGTCAACTGACTAAAGCCTTGAGCCGTCTGAAAGGCTTGCGTAAGTTCGAACCTCAGAACGAAGAGGTTTTGCTCACAATGGCATCTATATACAGCCAATTGCGCGAGCATAAGATGGCTATAGAACTGTATAAAAAAGCCCTTGAGTTCGCCGGAGAGGAACTCTTCGAGGAAATCAATATGGAAATCGCTCTAGAATATGAGAATATGGATCGCTTTGATAAGGCGATCGAAGTCCTCCATATTGCTCTGGATCGTCAACCCGAAAATGAAACCCTGCTTTACGAACTGGCTTATTGCTATGAAATGAGCGATCGTATTGCTGAATGCATTGAGTACTACACTCGTTTTATCGATAAATTTCCCTATAGCTTCCCTGCTTGGTACAACATGGGAAATGCTTACCAAAAGCTCGAACAACTCGACGATGCAGTGAAAGCCTATGATTACTGCCTAGCTATTCAAGAGGATTTTGTGCCTGCGATTATGAATAAAGCTCACGCTTTGTTCAAACTAGAAAAATACCATGATGCCATCAAAGTTTTTGAAGAGTCTTATACTTTCGAATCTCCGCAGGCAAATACATACTGTCACATAGGCGAATGTTTCGAGAAGTTGGGCGAGTTGGACAAGGCTTTGTTTTACTACAAGAAGAGTTCTCAGTGCGACGAATTTTACGGTGACGCATATATCGGAATGGGAATTGTTTTCGATCTTCTGGGCAAAACTTCTGAAGGTATAAAGTACATGGAACAAGCGGTTTCACTTGAACCTGAAAATGTGGATTACCAACTTTTTTTGGCCGAATTACTCAACAAAAAGGGAGAATTCGAACGTTCAGGTTCCATATATGAGCAACTTTCTAAACGTTTTGCAGATAACGAAGATGTTTGGATGGACTTCGCTGATTGGGCTTTTGTGAAAAAAGATCTGAGCATGGCTTTAAATCTTATCAATGAAGGTTGGAGTCATAATCCTCAAAGTGATGACCTTGGATTTAGAAAGGTAGCTTATCTCCTTGCCCTAGGAAATAAGGCAGAAGCCGAAGAACTGCTTGTAAGACTTATGTCCAATAATTCGGAAGGCGGAAGAGACTTGGCAGAGTATTATCCTCCTATCCAAGAAAATCAGTTGTTTATTGATTTGATCCGTGGTATTAATCCCTAGGTTTGTAGCTATATGCATTTTGATTTGAAATTCATTCCCGAAAGACCGGGAAAACCAAGAAACTCAGGTGTCACAATGGTCATGGACAAAGGCCTGAGCATTCGCGAAGCGGAAAATCTTGTTGAGAACTGCAGCGATTATATCGACATGATCAAACTTGGGTTTGGTACTGCCTACTTTACCAATAAGCTTCAAGAAAAGATTAAGCTTTATCAGAGCAACAACATTCGCGTGTACGTGGGTGGCACGCTTTTCGAAGCTTTCTATGTGCGAGATCAATTGGATGAATACCGCCGTGTTTTAGATAAATATGGCTTGGATATGCTCGAGGTGAGCGATGGTTCGATAGCGGTTCCGCATGACGATAAATGTGAAGTGATCAAATCTTTTGCGAAGGATTACACTGTTCTCTCAGAAGTAGGTTCCAAAGAAGAAGGTATTCTTATCTCTCCGGCAAAGTGGATCAAAATGATGCAGGCGGAGTTGCAAGCTGGTAGCTGGAAGGTAATTGCCGAGGCCAGAGAAAGTGGTACTGTTGGTATTTACAGACCAAATGGAAGTGCGCACGTAATGCTTATCAATAAGATTATTCAAAAAATAAAACCTGATGACATCTTGTGGGAAGCTCCTAAAAAACCTCAGCAGGTTTATTTTATAGAGCTCTTTGGTACGAATGTCAACCTAGGCAACATTGCCGAGAACGACCTGATACCTTTAGAGTGCCTGCGCGCCGGATTGAGAGGCGACACATTTTTCCAATTCCTGCCCTCTGATATCAGAGAGAAAATGAGGCCTTAATCCCAATGATTACAAGAGTTTCAATGAGAGAAGTATCTGCTTCAGAACTCAAACAAATGATGGATTCCAATGTGGATTTCCAATTGATCGATCTTCGCGAAGAGCATGAATTGCACGAGTGCACCCTCAATGGAACTCATATCCCTATGGGCGAAGTCATAGAAAAAATTAATCTTATTCGCAGAGATGTTCCCGTGATCATGCATTGTAGATCCGGTAAAAGAGCTGCAGCAGTGATATACGCCTTGGAAACCAAATTCAGTCTGACCAACCTCTGCAACCTGCGAGGTGGAATACTTGCATGGGCTGAAGAAATTGATCCCCAAATCATGAAGCATTGAGGTGCACTCGTGCGAAGCATCTTTTCAATGCAATTTTATTCGGTGGTTTAAATTAGACTTAATCTACAAAAAATAATATGGACATCATTAAGGGGTTTTTGGATTTCGTTTTGCACTTCGATATATTCCTGAAAGATTGGATCGTTACATACGATATGTGGGTATATCTCATTCTTTTTGTAATTGTTTTTTGCGAAACCGGTCTTGTTGTAACTCCTTTACTTCCCGGCGACAGCCTATTATTTGCAGCTGGAACTTTTGCTTCTCCCGACAAAATCACGGGAGAAACACCACTCGAGTTGTCTATTCTTTTCCCTGTTCTACTTATAGCCGTTTTCCTCGGCGACAATACAAATTATTTTATTGGTAGAAAATTGGGTCCAACTGTCTTTGATGGAAAAGTGAAATTTCTGAAGAAATCTTACCTCGATAAAACAAAGGCTTTTTATGAAAAACATGGTGGTAAAACCATCATACTGGCACGTTTTGTTCCAATCGTAAGAACATTTGCTCCTTTTGTGGCGGGCGTTGGCGCAATGACCTATAGGAAATTTTTGAGTTTTAGTATCATAGGTAGTATCTTATGGATAACGGTTGGATTGCTTGCCGGTTATTATTTCGGAAAATTGGATTTCGTACAAAATAATTTTTCGCTCATCATGCTGGGCATTGTTGTAATTTCTGTTCTTCCAGTTGTCATCGGTTTGATATCTTCCAAAATTGGGAAGAAAAAAACAGCATGAAAAGATATGGCCTCATAGGTCGTTCTCTGACTCATTCTTATTCTCAGAAGTACTTTCGTGAAAAATTCGCGCGACTGAAAATTGTCGATTGCGATTATGAGCTTTTTGAGCTCCGCAGTATCGAAGAGTTGAAAAATTTAATCACATTGAATCCTGAATTGTGTGGTTTTAATGTAACGATTCCATATAAGCAAGTTGTAATCTCTTATTTGGACGAAATATCTTCTGAAGCAAATGAATCAGGTGCTGTAAATACTGTGCTTATTGATCATACCAAGAAACTGATAGGCTACAATACAGATGTCATTGGTTTCGAAAAATGCCTTAGACCTGTCCTGCAAGGTCATTTGCAACGTGCTTTAGTTCTCGGAACAGGCGGTGCCTCCGCAGCAGTGGTCTCAGTGCTGAAAAAGTTTGATATCAAGTATCACTTGGTTTCATCTTCTGGAAAGTCAAATGCCATAGGATATAAGGATTTGAATGATGCCATCATCTCATCTCACTTTTTGATCATCAACACAACGCCAGTAGGACAATTCCCTTTTGTAGGGGAATACCCCCAAATACCCTATGATGCTATTGGTCCCAAACATGTTTGTCTCGACCTGATATACAATCCTACAGAAACAGAATTTTTGCGGAAATGCCATGCTCGTGGAGCCCAAACCGACAACGGTTTGTCCATGTTGTATGCTCAAGCAGAGGCTTCGTGGCTGATCTGGAACGGGGATAAACCTGTGTAAAAGACAGCTTCAATTGACGGCTCTCAATCTGTGCAGGCGGGCTGTCCAACGTACATTTGTCATTCAATCGCCTATGCCGTTTGGAAGAGCTTGAAAAAAGAGTGCCCATCGTTTCTGTTATCATGCCAGTGCATAATGCGGCATTGTATCTTCATTCTTCAATAACGAGTATTCTTAATCAAACCTTTTCCGACTTTGAATTTATAATTGTGGATGATGGTTCAACCGACGAGAGTATTGAAATCATTGAGTCTTTCACCGATTCTCGTATTCAAATACTGCGACATTCTAAGGCCCTTGGTGTGTCTGCGGCAATGAACAAAGCTTTTAATGTTTGTAAGGGACAATTCATAGCAAGAATGGATGCAGATGACGTTTCATTGCCGAAGCGATTCGAACGTCAAGTAAATTATATGCTGGCTCATTCCGAGGTCGATATTGTATTCAGCCGAATTGAACAAATTGATGTTTACGGAAATCCTGCTGGAAGTTGGCTCGATGATGAAAGGACTATCGACTTTAAGGATATCAAAAGACTTTTGCCATGGCGAAATTGTCTTGCGAATCCAACTTTCATGATGCGGTCTTTTTTGACTAAAAAGTATAGTCTACCGTTAAAATTCCATGTGGCAGAGGATTATGCATACTGGTTAATGATCTTAAGCCACGGGCACCTAGTTGCAAAAGTCGATGATGTCTTGCTTCAATACAGAATTCACCCTGCCAGCCTCACTGTTTCTTCGAATAGAACGAATCCAAATCGGCGGTACCTCGAATTCCAATGGAATTATTTCAAAATGATTCTTTCCAATGGTCCTTACAATGATTTTCATTTTCGTTTTTTATTGAGCTTTCTTTCAAATTTGATTTCTTATCCGTGGAGGTCATTCGTGAAACCAGCGATTAGTGCGGCTTTAAAGGTTTGGAGAGCAAGACCATTTGCACTTTGGAAGAAATACAGAAATTTAAAAAAAATTTTACAGAGTCAACAATTTGCATCGGGTAATCTATTTTTCTTTTTTCCATTTTATCATGTGGGCGGAGCAGAAAGGGTTCATTCCGATATTCTAAGATGTGTCGAAGAACTCAATCCGATTGTTTTTTTTACTAAAAAGTCAGAGAACGATGGGTTTTTAGCGCGATTCGAAAAATCGGCCAGATGCATTGATTTAGCTGACTTGTGTCGATATCCAGTTTTCAAGAATTGGACCTACGAATTAATTTCGGAGTATATAAATGCGAAAGAAAAAGCGACTTTGTTCGGCTGCAATTCTATTGCTATGTATGAAATGATTCCTGGTTTAAAAAGGGAAGTCCGCGTTATAGATCTTATACATGCTTTTGTTCATCCCGAAGAAACTGGACCTGAAAAGTGGTCATTTCCTGTGGTTTCAAGAATTGATCTGCGGGTTTTGATTAGCCAAAAAACAATAGAGGAATTGAAGGTTTTCTACCGAAACAATAGAGTTGATTCTTCTTTGTTGAATAGAGTCAAGTTTATTAGAAACTACACCCAAATTCCGGAATTTGTTTTTACAGAAGCAAGTGCACCTGGCGCGCTGAAGGTCTTGTATGTGGGTAGGGCGTCGGCAGAAAAGAGAATCCATTTGATTGGTCGTATCGCGCATGAAGTGAGATTGATATTACCACAAATAGCTTTTCGATTTATAGGAAAGGATTTGGAGACCGCTATGAATGATCTATGGAGAAATGATTGTGAATTTGTTGGTGAAATCTCTACGGATGAAGAGTTAGGTGAGGAGTTGAAACGAGCACATTTTTTAATTATGACTTCGAGCAGGGAGGGTTTTCCAATGGTTATCATGGAGGCAATGGCATATGGTGTTGCTACACTTTCCACTGCAGTTGGCGATATACCAAATGTAATCTCTCATGGCGAAAATGGATATTTATTGTTTGGAGCAAGTGAGGATGAAATTGTTGGCCAGGCTGTTCAAACTATTGTGAGTTTGAATTCTGATCGGGTGAAATTGGCGGAAGTGCAAAGGTCTGCTCGAAATTACGCAGAAGAAGAATTCGGATGGGATCGATTCTGTAAGTCTTACCGTGAGATTTTGGTAGGATGAAAAACAAATTCACGCAAATACGATCCTCCGAACTGGTGAGAAATTTTCTCATCTACAGTTTTGGTGCCCTATTCGTCAAGGGGATTTCGTTTTTTCTATTACCGGTATTTACCCGACTTCTTACTCCTGAAGAGTACGGTATGGTGGATTTGCTTTCAACATTTTCTAATTTAATTGATGTAACTCTCTCGCTCGGATTATTTCAATTCATATACATGGAGTATTTTCATGTGGACGAAGAGAGCAGAAAAAAATTGGTGAGAAGTATGATCACCATTTTCCTGAGAGTATCGGCTGTTTTATATCTTCTCACTCTGGTTGCTACTATATGGATCAGTCGATGGGTTTCCGCGGATATAAAGTCGATATGGGTCTTGCTTGTTATGGTCACAAATTATCTAACCTTTTTTCAAGGCTTGGTTATTCTGATCATGAAAGTCAATAAAATGGCTTTACATGTTACCATTTATCAAGTGGCATACGGAATTATTAGTATTCTCCTAAATGTATATTCAGTCTATGTGCTTTCACAAGGTGTCGATGGAATCATTTGGTCGAACTTAGTTTCTGTTGGAATTTCGTTCATCTACGCAGTGTTCTATTTGTACAAACATACCGGTTTGGTGGAGCATTTGAAGGCAAGTGATATTAAACAGGTTCTTCGATACAGTCTACCATTTGTTCCGAATGCACTTGCCATATGGGCAATGATCAGTTTGAATCGGTGGATTCTTTTGCACTATTGTGATCTGGCGGAAGTCGGAATATTTTCAGTAGCGGTTAAATTCAGCGCTCTTTTTGATCCGCTGATTATTCAACCATTTTTGTCGGCATATGCTCCCAAAACCCTTGAGCGATTTTCAAAAGGCGACTATAGGCAGCATTTATTGAAATATGGAATTGGTTCATTGGTTTTCTTCGCTATTGCGGGATTTGTTTTGCGTTTTATTGCCTCTTGGATGATTGATGATGCCTATGGAGATGCATTGGATCTTATTATACCTCTTTCGCTGGCGGGTAGTTTTATTTTAATGACCAATATGTCAAATTTGATTTTGGTATATCGCAAAAGGGTGAAGTGGATCATGATTTCTGTGCTGCTCGGTACGTTGGTGAATGTGCTCTTTACCTATTTATTGGTTGTACAATATCAGTCGATGGGGGCAGCGTTGGCGTCTGTAGTAGGAAATGTGATTTGGATGCTGGCCACGTTGTATTTTGCACTAAGGGAAAAGAAGGCAATAGCCATTTAAAATGGATCTTAAAAAGCTTTTGAAGGACATAGCATCTTTGAATATATCTGCATTAAAATTCAGAGCAGACAAACTTTGGCGTTTGAATAGAAGATATCTGCATCTCATTTTTCGAGATTCAGGTTTCGATGTAAAGCGTATTCCGGTCGTAATCAATAATCGAAATAGATTTACTTATCTTAAAGCACTGTGCGCTTGGCTGGACAAAAACGGATTTTCAAATATTATTATTCTCGACAACGATTCTACTTATGAGCCATTGCTCAATTGGTATAAGACAGTTGCTTACCGTGTTATTTTCCTAAACCAGAATATCGGGCCACGTGCAGTTTGGATTTATCCTGAATCTAGAAAATTGACTCGAGAATATTACATATACACCGATGCTGATGTGGTTCCAGAAGATCAGTGTACGGCGCAAACAATTGAGGAGATGTATATTGCTCTTAAGCAAAACCCTACATTGGAAAAGGTGGGCTTGGGTTTGCGTATAGATGATCTGCCAAAACACTTCGCCTTGCGAGACGATGTAATCCAATGGGAATCTCGTTTTCAAAGTATTGTGATCAATGAAAAATATTTTGTAGCTCCAGTTGATACCACGTTTGCAATGTATGCCCCGTATGCGCGCGGAGGGGGCGAATGCAAGGCTTGGCGAACCACCGAACCACTGCTTGCACGACATATGCCGTGGTACGAAAACACGGAGAACCCTGAACCGGAGAATTTATTTTATATAAAGAATGCCGCTCCTTTGAATTCTCATTGGACCGAACTGACTAAGCAATGAGGAAGGAAAATATTTGTTTGTTCAGCAGTTTTTTCACAAGTGTGGAAGTGCCGTATTATGTTCTATTTTACGTGAAAGAACTTAAGAGGCATTACGATGAGTTTGTATTTATTACAAATGTTAAATCCGATGGATTCTGGAAAATTGAATTAGAAGCTCTGGGACTGGAAGTAATGGAGGTAGATAATGAAGGTTACGATTTTGGAATGTGGTATAAGGCAATCCTAAAATTTGATATTTCGGAATATCGGGAAGTAGCTCTTGTGAATGATTCCTGCATACTTTTTCGGAATCTGGATATCGAAATGCTAGGCATTCGAGAAAAACACGACGTCTATGCTGGGATGGTAATCAGCGATCGCATTGCAACCCACTTGCAATCTTATTTTGTAGTGGCAAGGAATAGGGCTGTTGGATTGCTCAAAGAATTTTTTATAGAACATGGAATTGTTACAGAGTATCGTGAAGTTATTCGGACTTATGAGATTGGACTTTCTCAACATATGCTATCGAATGATATTGAGCTGATGTCATTGTACAATAATGAACATAGAGCATGGCCTAGAAACCCTTCTTTCTCGAGAATTCAGGATTTAATTGAAGAGGGAATTCCGATGATCAAAAAGAAGATTGTCTTTAGAAATTTCAGAGGACTTGAGTATTATTGGGTCATTCGCATGAATTTCAGCACACAATACAGACGATATGTAAGAATGATTACAGCCAAGTATGGACAAGGAAATATGATCGATTTCGAACGAGTGATGCGAGATGCCCCACGCAAATGGGAGTGGGATATTTGGTTGATGGAGTTAGCACGATTTATGGCCAACTTGCTTAGAGAGATACCGGGTTTTCCTTGGCTTTTTAGAAAAACAATTGCATTTCTAAAACGGATGAGGGGGAACATAAAATGAAATTATGCTGGCTACTTATAAATTACTTCAAAGAAGAAGAACTTGTTTCTTTTGTGCGTGAGTTTTTGCTCGATCAAACTGAAGGAGATATTGAAGTGAGAATTGCCGATAATGGTTCTTACAAGCCTGAAGTTTTGGATGGTTTGCTGAGTGATAAACGTGTTCGAATAGATGGTAACGGAACTAATCTCGGTTATTTTGGAGGGGCCAACCTGGCTTTGCAAGGGTATCAATTGGAACACGGTTCTTTTCCGGATTTGATCGTTATTTCAAACTTTGATGTTGAATTTGATAAAAAGAACTTTATCTCGAAGATGCAAGAGGAAGTGCTAAAGAGTCCTTTTCAAATTCTTGCGCCGCGAATTCGAAATCGAAATTCGCTATCAGAAATGAATCCATATTACTCTGAACGAATATCAATTTCTAAGCTCAATCGATTGATCTCAATTACGGCTTTTTATCCGCTTTATGCCATTTATCAATTGCTCCACTTGGTCAAGAAGAACGTGTCAAGTTCGGGATTTGAAGGCAAGAGTGATGGGCCATTTTACGCAATACACGGCAGTTTTATTATTCTAAAACGTGAATATTTCGAAAGTGGAGCACATCTAACTTTTGGGTCATTTTTGTATGGTGAAGAGTTGTTTCTTGCCGAAATGGCTGCTCTGCATAGATTGAAGACAGGCGTATGTAAAAGTATTGAAGTGATTCACAAAGAACACTCTACTACGGGCGTATTTAAAAGTGCAAAGCATATGAGGTTTTTGCACGATAGCCTTGTATATATTAGACAGAATTTTTTCAAAGGATAATGACATTTGTCTCAGTGATCATACCATGCAGAAACGAACTTCGATTTATCGATGCGCTTATCAATACACTCAAAGCGCAAACATGGCCCTTAGATAAAATGGAGTGGATCATAGCAGACGGAGAGAGCAATGATGGCACCTGGGAAAGACTGCAAGAATGGAAAAAAGGGCAGTCTAATCTAACAGTACTTAGAAATCCGCACAAGTTCGTACCTCAAGCTCTCAATAGTGCATTGAATGTTGCGAAGGGCGACATTATAGTGCGCATGGATGCACATTCAGGTTATCCAAAGAACTATATAGAATGTTTAGTAGCTGGTCTATTGGAATATAAAGCCGATAATGTGGGTGGAGTTTGGATTACCAAACCGGGATCGGATTCTAATATGGCTTTGGCGATTGCACTAGCTACAAGTCATCCACTGGGTATTGGAAATGCGGGTTACAGATTGGGTGGGATTTTGCCAATGGAGACGGATACAGTTCCCTATGGCTGTTTTAGAAGAGATGTATTTACGCGCTTTGGTTTGTATGATGTAGATATGATTCGAAATCAAGATGACGAGTTGAATGCTCGAATTATAAAAGGTGGTGGTAAAATTGTGCTATTGCCGGATTTGAAGATTGATTATTACGCTCGTCCCAGTATTGAAAAAATGAGTCAGATGTTTTATCAGTATGGACTGTTTAAACCTCTTGTCAATATGAAAGTGGGAAGCCCAGCAACATGGAGACAATTTGCACCTCCGGCACTGTTTGTAGCTTCACTTCTTTGTTTTTTGGCTTTGGTTTTAGGTATGATTTCTGTACCCACATTTATATTTTTTGTTGCAATGTATCTAATACCTATTCTCGCCATTTCAATCATAATAGCAAGTCAAAAGGGACTGAAACTTTTTCCTTTTCTTTTATTGTGTTTTCCATCCATTCACTTTAGCTATGGGTATGGATATGTAATGGGATTGCTAAAATTCGGGCTTTTAGGATTGCATAAAAGGGATGTTGCTAACGTTGTTCAAGATAATCGTTGATGGTTTTGCTTATGAGTAGAGTTTCTTTTTTTATATTGTTGCGTTTGGTGAGCATGTCAAGTTTCAACTTTGCACAGTCATTTCAGGAATATGAATTGCCTTTGTCTTGGTCAGTGTGTGAAGTCGGTAAAGAAGAATGGCACAATGTAATCTTGCCATCTACTGTGCACGGGGCACTCATTGATAATGGCATTTTGAACCATCCTTTTTTGGGTGATGGCGAGGCCACTGCGCAATGGATAGGCGAGCGAGATTGGTTGTATAGATGTGAAAGTTTTGATATGCCTCTCCATTTAATGAAGAAGCAGCATCTCGAAATGTTTTTTGGTGGATTAGATACTTATGCAGATGTGTATCTCAATGGCGAGAAAATCTTGTATGCCTTCAATGCCTTTAGAACATGGAGCGTAGATGTGAAAGATTTGGTTAGAGAAAAATCTAATTCGTTGGAAATTTATTTTCACTCTCCGATAAAACGTGGAAAGGAAAAACTGAGTGAAATCGATTACCCACTGCCAGGAGAAGAACTAAGGGCTATTACGAGAAAACCGCAGTTTCATTATGGGTGGGATTGGGGTCCAAAGTTGATTGGATGTGGAATCACGGGTCGAGTCGTTTTTAAAGTCTATAACGAAATTGAAATGATTGAGGTCTCAATTCACCCAAAGATGGTTTCTGAGGATTATGTTCTTGGTGAATTTAAAGTAGAGCTGCAGTCGGAGCGAGATACAAGTTTAACCTTGGTTATCAAAATTAACGAGATCGAGGGTTTGGAGCCAATGCGACAAACTTTTGTTGTGAAACGAGGCAGCAACACTTTGTCCACTCCTTTTAGGATTGATGATCCGAAATTGTGGTATTGTCGTGGATTGGGTGATCCAAATATGTATCAATTTTCTTGGCAATTGTACTCTTCATCGGAACTTTTTGAAACCGGTGATATATCAACGGGTTTTCGGAATATAGAATTAGTTAGAGAGAACGATCAATTTGGTGAATCCTTTTATTTTTTGTTGAATGGTAAAAAAGTTTTTGTCAGAGGTGCGAACTACATTCCTTTTGCTTTTTTCTCCGAGCGAGAACCCGAAACAATGGGTCGGGTGCTTCAAGCGGCTGCAGATGTGAATATGAATATGATTAGGGTTTGGGGTGGAGGTGTTTATGAAGTGGACAGGTTTTACGAGCAATGCGATAAATTGGGATTGATGGTATGGCAAGATTTTATGTTCGCATGCAGCATGTATCCTGTTGAGGAAACGTTCATGGACAATGTAAAGATAGAAGCAGAGCAGCAGGTAAAACGTTTGCGCAATCATCCTTGTATCGCTTTGTGGTGCGGCAACAATGAAAATGCTGAGGCATGGGAGCGATGGGGCTGGCAAATGGGAATGAGCGCTGGCAACAAAAAGACTCTAAAGGACGGATATGATCGTCTTTTTCATCAAATATTACCCGATGTCGTATCGGCATATTCACAGACTTCTTATTGGCCGAGCTCTCCTCTTTACGGAAGAGGAGATAATAGACATACAATCGAAGGCGATGCGCACTACTGGGGTGTATGGCATGACTCCGAACCCTTCGAAACGTTTGAAGAAAAAATCCCACGGTTTATGAGTGAATTTGGTTTTCAATCTTTCCCATCAGAGGCTGTGGTGAAGGAAATGACGAATTCTTCGGACCCAAGCGTAATGGATAGTGGTTTTCAAAGTCATCAAAAGCACAATCGTGGGTTTTCGCTTATGCAGGAATATATGGCGCGGTGGATGAAACCTGTAAAAATGGATAGCATTGCAAAATTTGTACACGCGAGTCAAGTGCTGCAAGCCGAGGGAATTGGCATGGGTATAGAGGCACATCTTCGAAATCAACCTTTATGCATGGGCACAATGTATTGGCAACTGAATGATCTGTGGCCGGCATTTTCATGGTCCGGCATGGATTATAAGGGCAATTGGAAAGCTCTTCATTTCAAGCTACTCGATCTGTACTCGAATGCAAGGGTGGATATTTTTATGAAGGATGATATACCTTCAATCAGTGTTGTTAATCATGGAGTGAGTGATTTGAATTGTACGTTGGTCTTGGACCATCTTGCGCATAGTGGTGAACGAATTTTCACGTGGGACACCCTCGTGGTGGCTCGCGCTTTGGAAGCAGGTGCTATAAAAATCCTCAGAGGTTTTAAATTGAAAGACAATTCTTATCTGAGAGTTCGCATGATAGATGAAGGTGGAGCAACTATTTCGGAAGATCGAATTTTTGGAGCTAACAACTACATGAAGGATCTCACAGAACCAAGTCTTCGGTTGAGTACCTCGATTGTTGGTGATAATTACTTAATTGAAGTGTCCGCCGATAATTTTGCTAAGGGGGTGTTCTTACAATCAAATACAAAGGGAAAATTCTCGCGAAACTTTGTAGATATCGACGGTAAGGCAAGCGTGAAAGTGTTGTTTATTCCTGAGAGACCATCTACTCCTGAATTTACGGCAACTTCTCTTTGGGATACATACAATTAGCAAATGTCCTTTTTGCTATTTAAAGGTCATCTCAACTTTTAATACAGTTTCACCGCTATTGTTTTGCTTAAGTTCTACTTCTTGAACTTGTTCTTCACTGCCAACTTTTGCTTTTACTCGATAGTGCATATGCAAAGGAAGGTTCACTTTCGCCCGACCTGCTTTATCACTTTTCAAATCGGTGATGAGTTTATCGGACTCTGATCCATAAATGGTCACATCAACTCCTTTCAGTGGTTTTCCTTTTTCATCGGTAAGAATCACAAGCAACTGTCCAAAGGATCCTCCTTCATAACCGCTGGAGATCAGTTCGTATTGGCTCACGTCAATTTTGTAAATATCTCGCTCTCCCAAGCTATTGTCGTACTCAGCGGCTATCAAAAGTGCTTTATTGTCTTTTGAAAGAGAAAAGGTTGATTCTTCATTGACCGTATTTATGGGATAACCTAGATTTACCGGAATACTCCATTGCCCATTTACAAACTCGGTTTTGAAAATGTCATAACTCCCCATGCTCTGATGTCCATTGCTTGAAAAGTAAAGTGTTTTTCCATTCGGATGTATGAATACAAATTTTTCATCCAATTCAGTATTCACAATTTTGCCCAAGTTTTTTGGAGAAGACCAACCTTCACCCTTTTTATAAGAAACATAAATATCTCCTTGCCCGATTGCATCCATTCGTTCGCTGATGAAGTAGACTGTGTTGCCATCTGCAGTCATACTTATGGATCCCTCATAGAATGAAGTGTTTATAGGTCTTGGCATTTTTTCGGGAACACTCCAAGTTTTCTCAGCACGGTTGTATCTCGAAAAGAAAATCTCTCCTGTGGTAACTGTATTATTCTTATATACGAATATGCCGCTACCATCAGGTGTAATAGAGAGAACCGCATCATGTGTTTCTGTGTTTACTCCTCCGGGTAGACTTTCTGAACGACTCCATTCTTTGTTTTCTTCATCGTATACAGAGTAATAAATGTCTTCGAAGAATTTATAGTCTCCCTTTTCATTCAATTCTCCTCCCTTGGTATCACTTCGTCTAGAGGTGAAAACCAGCATTTTTCCGTCACCGGTCAAACTAGGTGCATACTCGTCAAATCGGGTGTTAATGGCCTCACCCAGGTTTTCGATTTTGACATTTACTTCGGTCTTCATCATCTCTTTGGCAAACCGACATTGACCAATGAGTTCATTTGCATAAGTGTAATCAGCACTTCCCTTTATTTTTCCTAGACGAAATGCTTCATATTGAATGATCGCTTCATCGAGCATTGCCAAACGATGCAGTATTTCACCATGAAATAATTCCAAATCGGAGTCTGTTTTTGCGTTTATTTCCTTTGCCTTGTCGAAGTACTCCAATGCCAAACTGTATTTTTTCAAATTGTAGTGACAGCGGGCTATTCCATATAGAGCTGTGGTATTGCCAGGATCGGTTTCCAATACCTCACGATAAAGGGTAAGGGCCCCGCGCATATTGTTTTCGTTGTACTCGTGGCGAGCTGCAAGGACCTTTGCCGGCATAATAGCTTGATCAACAAAACCAGGATCGATTGTGTCTTTTTGAGCAAAGTACTGCGTGGTAAATCCAAAAAGGAAAAATCCAACCGTGCAGAAAATATAATAAGTCTTTTTCGACATAATTTGATTAAGATCATTAGTGTTATACCAATTCTGCATATAAAAAGGTCTAAACTACTTTTTCTGCTTGAAATGGTAAATACCGTTGAAGTAGCTGTTATAGGCCAATGTAGTGAAACACTATTGGATTACTACAGATACCTATACGGTATTGTCTTGCAAAAATAGGCAAGCTAGGCCATAAGACCAACAAGCGTGCCCTATTCCACCACGAATACTGATGTAAGGGAAGATTTGTTCTGATCAACTAACCTGCAATCACTCGGATTACTCGAAATACTCAAAGGCATCTATAATGTCCAAATAGACACCATCAAAACCAGCATCTACAATTTTCTTGAGATAGGAATCATTATTTCCAAAGACAATGTATTGCCATTCATTTTCCCAGTATTTTACCTTGTAGTTTCCAGGCCAATCGGGGTTTTCTTCACTCAACCAGCTAGGTGGGGAATCTGACCAGCTATTTTGCCAATAGTAGCGGTATTCTTCAGCTTCACCAATAGACATATACGCGATGACCATGCGCTGTGAGCCGTTGGATTTTTCTTTGAGTTGGGTAATTTCGAATTCATTGAATATGGTTCCGTCATGAAAGAATAAATCTACGATAAGAAGATCATAATTTGTGGATATCACAGCGTCTATGAATGATTCCTTCGTTGCGAATTCGGAGGGATTAATTAGGTACAGAAAATTTTTTACATCATTCAATTCTGAAATGTCGTTGGTGTTTTCATTATTTGGCGCAGCCGGATATTCTGGTATTACATTCAGCTCGCGAGCAGGTGCGGCAAAAGATATGTATCCGTTGTTTTCATTGATCAAATAGGAGTTATCGACATTATTTGGACTAAAACAGTAGTCTGTGGTGAGTATAGTATTACCTAAATTCGTTGATATATCAAGAAAATCTTGTATATAAGATGTTTCAGACGAGGGACTGGCTTCATCGTCGCTGTAGTATCCAAAAAATAGATCTTCTTGGCCATGTCCATCAATGGCATTAATGTAATCAGAGGATATTGGGCCGTTGGACTCGCCATCCATAGTGACCAGTTCAATTCCATTCTGAGGAATGATTACAAATGCAGGGTTGAACGATTTGCCGTATTCACTGATTCCGATAACAAAAGATCGCATAGAGTCTCGATAGTTCGAATCAAAAGGAATCTCAGTCTCTTCTTTATTTTCTTTACAACCAATGGAGAAAACGATCAGAATGAAGGTACATAGAGTGAAGGATTTAGGTGTTTTATTTGATCTCATGTTTCTTATACGTAGCCTCGCTGTTTTTATTGTTAATCATATCTACGACTAATGTATAGGAAACTTTTGTCCTAGAATCCGCATTGAAAGTCGCTATAAAGTGCTAAACCCCACAGATAACGAGTGCTTTCGCAAGATTTTTATTTGGTGGTGTATAATCATACATCAAGAATAAAAGTAGAGAAAGTGCTTGATATCAAAGGGGGTTAGCGCGGCAATAGATTTCCAATGCGGATGCTGAGTTTAAATATCTCTTTCTCGTTTCGATGAAGAAAATAATGGAACAGAGAATTCATTTGCATTTCAGGTAAGATCCCCTTGAATACTGAACTATATATTAGTTCCCGATCAGCCCGGTATGCGCCTTTCCAGAGCAAGGATAGGAAACTTGTCTTCGACGAACGCGAAACATAAAACAGGTTTTTGGAGGACCCCTGTATAAATTCTTTTGTATAATGGCCATTTTCGAAATGAACGTTGTGGAGATTGATTTTGAATTGGACTGCGATTATGGGTTACTCATAGAATTTTCATCCTCGATTTGTAGTCTACTTTTTTGATTCGGTACAGCTATTTTTTGAGTTCGACGAAAAGGTAAGAATTAATCGAACCTATACTCTTTTGCTACCGTTAAGGGTATTGAATCAGCCTTTTCCCTATACGTTAGATTGACCGAGCGTCATCGTAAACCTAGCTAAAACGTATTGCCATGGGGAAAAATTTTACACACAGAAACGTACTAGTCATTGTCGCTCTTTTTTTGAGCTGCGCTTATTCTGCTCAACAAAGGGTCACTCAAGATCTAGTTGCCTACTTTACTTTTTCAGAAGGTGGAGGAAAATACATCGCTGATAATAGCGGCTTTGGAGAACCAATGATTCTGAAAATATACGACGAGTCTCATGTTCAATGGCTCGAGGGTGGTGGTCTTGCGGCTCTAAATCCTGTTCTAGTTAAATCTCTCAACAATGCCTCTAAAGTCGAGGCAGCTTGCAGTGTTTCAAACGAAATCACACTTGAGGTTTGGTTGAAAAGTGATAATGCATCGCAAGATGGTCCGGCAAGAATTTTTTCTATGGGTCATGGAACTAGCGAACGGAATTTTATGCTTGGTCAGAACCTGAGTAAATATTTGGCCCGGTCTAGGACAACCACAACTTCTGTCAATGGCACTCCTAATCTTGAGTCGCCGAACAGTTCAGTGGGCAGTAACATTCAACATCTTGTATATACAAAAGATGCTTCTGGTGTAGAAAAACTATACCTCAATGGTGCAGTTGTATCTTCATCTGTTCGAACAGGAGCATTTACCAATTGGAATAGCAACTTCGAATTGTCTCTTTTCAATGAAATAAGTGCAGATAGGCCGTGGTTAGGGGAAATGCATCTTGCGGCTATTTACTCTTCAGCTTTGACCATAGCGGAAGTTGGGCAGAATTATTCCGCAGGGCATCAACAAAGTGGGCCTGCTCTGAGTGCAGAGGAGTGCACGAACCTCGATTGTTTTGTTGATGGTTATGGCACATCTCAACGTTCGCTTTGGATTGCCTCCTTGCCTGCTCCTGTGGGTCAGGAATATCACTTCGGTCCGGATGGAGGTGGATTTGATGTTTTCGAGGACGGCACAGCGCATCTGTACGGCGAAGTTTGGAACTCTTCTGACGAAGAATATGGTTGGTATATTGATGTGTGGTTGCAAGATGCAATGAACTGGGAGGATTGGAGCGCGCTGGGAAGATCCTGGAAGGGAACAGCATCTATCGTTGGAAATCTTTATACTACTTGGACTTATTATATAATGAATCCCAATGCAGCGAATGTCTTGATTGGACTGGGCGAATTCGAAGGAAGTAGTTTAAGTCTTACACACAAACCTGCCAATTATCAATACGGTTTTCAATTGGGTGTGGGAGCTAACGACAAAAATGCATTGCCAGGAATGTCATGTTGGTTTGATTTTTCTGGCAATATCGGCGAGGATGTTGTAAACGGAAATGGTGACTTCAATTTGGAAGGTGAATGCGACAACCTGCCAGCCTTTCAATGCGCAGTAGATGTTGAAGTGAACTGTGATGAAGGATTCTTACCGGAATTGACTGGTTATCCGCAAATGAATTGTCCTAGCGAATATGCACTGAGTTATACAGATGAATTGATAGGATCAAGCTGCCCCCTTTTGTATGCACGAAATTGGACAGTTTGGAATACGGTTGGCGATTCATTGGTGTGCGAGCAATTGATTACACTTATAGATGAAGAAGCCCCGGTTATTAGCCCCGGTAGCGGCATCATCAGTGGTTGCAATATTGAAGCAGAAATTGAGTCATTTGTATCCGACAACTGTAGTGATATAGTTGATATATCATATACTATTTCGGATACCACGTGGGTAAGTTCATTGGAGTGTGAACCGGGTATGTTTAGAACTCAAACACAGGGTGGCTGGGGTGCAGCGCCCAATGGAAACAACCCCGGTGCATACTTGCACGAGCATTTCGGCGAAGTTTTTCCAAATGGAATTTCTTTGGGTTGCGACAATACATTAGTACTTTTAACAGCACAAGATGTAACCAATTTTTTACCGAGCGGATCCTCTCCGGCGGTATTTCCTTCAGGCTCATTGGTGAATCCTGGGTCAGCTTATAGCAACGTTTTTGCTGGTCAATTGGTAGCTCTTACCATAAGTCTCGCAATGGATTCATCAATACCTGAATTTGGATCGTCGAATCTGGCGCTTTCCGATCTTATTGTAATTGGAGAATCGCTTGAAGGATGGGCCGTCGGTGAAGTGTGGCAATTGGCCAATGAAGTTATTGGAGGCTGTAACACAAATTATACCCCAGCAGAACTGGTGCAAGTTTTGTCTTCTATCAATGAAAATTTCGTGGATGGTACGATCAATCAAGGTTACTTAGATTGTAGTATACCAGCGGATTGTTTCACTCTCTTTGACCTCACCATAAATGCAACAGATATGTGTGGGAATACAAGTGTATGGAATGGCGAATTAATGTGGGTTGATTCAATTGCTCCGATTTTCCCTTATATGCCCACACAAATAGCAGTTTCTTGTGGTGAAGTACCTCCTACCGAAATCTTTTGGAGCGAGGAGTGCTTCGAGGCAGCAATAGAACTTACAGTGGTAGATGTTCTTTTTTCTGGCAGTTGCTTACCCACTATTCAAAGGACTTATACGGCTACAGACTTTTGTGGAAATCAATCGGTATTCGTTCAGTTTATTGCTGTGATTGATACAATTGCGCCCGTATTTTTGAATCTACCTCTAGATGTTAATTTGGAGTGTTCTGAAGATTACCCGGATTTCTGGCCAGAAGTAGTAGACAATTGCGATGAGGCTCCTTTGGTTACTTATAATGAAACCAATGAAGACAGTGGCTGCGATTTAACCATAACCAGGACATGGACAGCTACTGATGATTGCGGTAATATTTCATCTGTTCAGCAGATCATTACTATTTCTGATCAAACTGCTCCATCGTTTGTCAATGCTGTTCCTCAAGTCGCTTTGGCATGTCTTGCACAACAAATTGCCCTTCCGGAAGTATCTGATTTTTGTGGCACGGTCGATCTTTCATATACCGATTCGCAATCCGGATCGGGATGTTCTGCACAAATTATTCGAACCTATGTGGCTACCGATTTATGTGGAAACCAATCGATGTTCGTGCAAACAATTTCTGTTTTGGACCAGACGTCCCCGCTATTCGAATACATTCCTCAGAATCTAGTATTGACTTGTGGAGACAGTCCTCCTTCTACTTCTCTTTCGGCCACTGATAATTGCGGTGAAGTGAACGTTTCGTTACTGGAGATTACTACAACTATTCCGGGTGAATGTGCTCAGTTAGAAAGAACTTGGACAGCAACTGATGCCTGCGGAAATACAACTATCGTATCTCAAACTATCCAGTTTATTGATAATACAACTCCTGTATTCGCTCAGTTGCCGGCTAACGTTCAGGTTTCTTGCGGAGGTATTCCGGAGATTCCTTCGATGACAGCGAGCGACAACTGCGATACGGAGGTTACAATAATGTATGAAGAGAATCTGGCGATCTCCGAATGTTTGACAATATTAACACGCACATGGCTTGCACTAGACAATTGTGGTAACGCAGCTTTCCATAATCAGGTGATAACGGTATCGGATAATCAAGCTCCTATAATTACAGGCGATTCACTAGTGAACTGGTACTGCGATGAATTGGGTGAGTTGACCGTAAATGTTACGGATGATTGTTCTGCGAATCCAACACTTTCATATACTGATATTATAGTTGGATCAGGTTGTCAATATAACATGGAAAGAACTTGGACTGCAACCGATCAATGTGGGAATACAAGTGAGTTCGCACAAACCATTTCAATTACAGATAACCAAGATCCTGAAGTTTCTTCTATCCCACAGAATCTTACATTGCCTTGTGGTATGAGTCCTGTGATGGAAGAGCCTCATTTCACTGACAATTGCGATGATCAATTGGAAATCGAATACACAGAAACAAATACTGGCACGGGTTGTAATGTAACATTGACTAGAGAATGGATTGTAACCGATGATTGTGGAAATAACATTATTGTTGTTCAGACTATTGTGTTTGTCGACACTCAACCACCAATTATTACAGGCGTTCCGGAGAATCTATTATTCGAATGTGATAGTTTCCCTTCCTTTATTCCAGTTGCTGATGTTACCGCTTCTGACGTTTGTGCAGGGGTATTGACCGTTCTTTTCTCGGAGGTAGCGGTGCCGGGAGACTGTCCTCAAGAATTTAGTATTCTACGCACCTGGTTGGCAGAGGACAATTGTGGAAACTCAGTTGTTGCCATACAGGTAATTTTAGTTGCCGATATGACCCCTCCTGTATTTACAGATGAGCCCGGTGATCTTCAAGTAGATTGTGACAATATTCCGGAGCCTATAATTATTGGCGCAACAGACAATTGTGATGCTGATGTATTGGTTACTATGCAGGAAAGTATGCCAGGTGGAGGGTGTCCAATAATTGTTAGGACTTGGATTGCTGTTGATGATTGTGGAAATTCAAATGAATATGTTCAGACAATTTACTTAGTAGATAATGAACCTCCTATACTAGTCGGAATTCCACCGGTGGGTGATGTTAACTGTAATAGCATTCCACCAATGCCAGAGCCTGATGCAAGCGATAATTGCGATCAAAATGTTTCTGTAACTGCATCGCAATCTATCGTTGGTGGTGGATGCCAATACACCATTATTCGCACTTGGATTGCAGAAGATGATTGTGGTAATTCTACTATCGTCAGTCAAAGTTTTAATGTGCACGATACGAGTGCCCCAATTTTTGTGGATCTGCAGCCTGAGCTCACTGTGGAATGTGCCGATTTGCAAACGTTACCAATGCCTGCAATCGATGATGATTGTGGAAACGATGTTGCTTTGTTTTATCTAGATCAAATACTTGGTAGTGGATGTAATTTTGATATTTTAAGAACCTATATCGCTCAGGATTTATGTGGTAATAGTGTCCAAGCAGAGCAATTAATTCATGTAGTAGATAATGAAGGTCCAATCTTTTTGAATCTTCCTGTAAGTGGAGCTGTTTCGTGTGATGCCATACCGGAGCCCCCTTTAGTTATTGCCAACGATCCTTGTTCCGGAAATGTAGAAGTAGTTTTCTCAGAGAATGTTATAGGTGGCGGTTGCTATTACCAAATTATCAGGACATGGACAGCAAGTGATATTTGTGGGAATACTTCTGATGCCATTCAAATATTATTTGTGAGCGATGGTCAAGCACCGACATTTACCAATGTTCCACAGAATATTAGCTTGGGTTGTAATGATTTTGTTCCTCCTTCCGATATTCCTGTAGTTTCAGACAATTGTCTAGTGTCGAACATTGTCATCGAATTCGAAGAGACTGAAGTAGAGACAGAGTGCGGTTATCAAATCATGCGCACATGGTCGGCATCGGATTATTGCGGCAATGTGAGTTCAGCATTTCAAATCATTTCAGTGGAAGATAGTACCGCTCCGCAGTTTGATTTTATTCCAGCCGAAATGTTTATTTCATGCGAGCAATCGCAAATGCTACCCTTTGCTGAAGCTTCTGATGAATGCGGAAATGCCCAGGTCTTTTTTGTTGATGAAACCGTTGTTGGTGATTGTCCTTATTTAGTTCAAAGAACTTGGATAGCGGTAGATGACTGCGGAAATGCATCTGATGCAATTCAGAATTTGTGGGTATCTGACAACGAAGCGCCAAGCATTGTAGGAAGCATTTCGGATATTGAAATAGAGTGTAACGAATTGGCTCCTTATCCCATCTTATCTGCTCAGGATAACTGCAGTGGGGAATTGACCTTGGATTTGAGCGAGTCCTTTAATGACAATGGTTGCACTCAAACTGTACATAGAATATGGACGGCCACAGACTTGTGTGGGAATGTTTCAACGGCGGAGCAGTGGGTTACTATTCTAGATACTCAGGCACCTCAAGCTTTTATTCAGTCGGAGATTTTCCTGGAGTGTCATCAAATGCCTTTTCAGATCGATCCCGAAGTAACTGATTGCAGTGAATACACAGTGGAATATCTGGAGCATTCTTTACCCACAGAATGTGAATCGGAATATGATGTGCTCAAGACATGGATATTGACTGATGCCTGCGGAAATGAGGGTATCATTTCTCAAACGGTTCATGTTTTTGACGTCACTCCTCCCGTGCTAAGTGCAGAACCGGAGAATGTTTCTGTTACTTGTTATGAAATCCCTCCAGTAGCTGAGGTGGCAGCATCCGATAATTGTGATGCTGAAGTGGATGTGGATTTTTTGGAAGAAGTAAGATTGATAAGTGGGAACGACAGCACTTGTTTCTTAAGTAATTCAGTTTCATCGGCCGGAGATCTTGTTGTGTGGCTTCCCGGCCTGGGAGGATATAGCACGGAATACATATTTGGTGAGGCAGGAGGTATCCTTGTGCAAAACTTCTCAGACGGGACAGCCCACTTAACCGGCCAGGTGTATGCACCCGGAATGCCGGAGCAGAGTTGGATCATGGATGTGCATCTGCGCGAACGTCGCAACTGGGAGGAATGGAGTGCCTTAGGCAGAAGTTATAAAGACGATCTAAACTTAGCAGGAGATCAATTTCTAGACTGGACCTACTACGAAATGGATGAGAGCAGCATACTTATGGGTGCAGGATTATTCGAAGGTTCAGTACTCAACTTAAGCCATGCTCCAGCAAATTTCTATTTTGGTTTCCAAATTGGGTTTGCCGCGAACAATAGAAATGCCGATTTTGGTATGAGCGGTTGGCTATTCTACTCGGGCGAAGTGAATGGTATCGAACTGAGCGGGCCGGGTGATATTCTCACAAATAATAGTTGTTGTCCGGTCGAAGAAATTACGCGCACCTGGACAGCTACAGATTGCGCAGGAAACGCGACTACATATACACAAGTGATTACTGTAGGGGAGGAGGTTCTACTTCCGTTAATCAATCCATTTGAAGCTCTAGGCAGATCGTCATTTGAAGTGCAAGATGGAAATAGGGATTTTTTCGTGTTGAATTATCACATGTTTTTTGACGAACAGGTAGTTATCGAGATGTATAGTCAGAGTGGACAATTACTTCGACGCGTTTTTGATGGAAGTGCAGAAAGGAATACCAAATATATGATTTCAATGCCTAAGACCGGGTTGGCTGATGGACTTTATTACTTCACACTTCGAGGAGATTCTGGAATGAAGAGCGATCGGGGAATTGTAATGAGATAATTTCGAATCGAAGAGGGATTCTGTTGCTTAGGTTTCCCGTTTATAAAAGTTCGGTCTCCACATTTCCATTCTTGGCCAGTTCCTCCATCAGGATACTGGCCAAGTTTGTTTTTACTTCTATTATAAGATGTACTTTTTCGTTTTGATCCATTGATATTTTTATTCCTTCATATTGTTTTACCAAACTCATCACTCGCGGCATCTCTTCATAACCGAATGCAATGGAAAATTGTTGGAGACGAGGCAATTCTACAATATTTACAGACTCAATTGCGCCTCGTGCTGCCTGCTTGTATGCGTCCATCAAGCCTCCGGTTCCAAGTTTTGTTCCTCCGAAATACCGCACTACCACAATTAAAACATCAAATAAATCAAAGTGTAGTATTTGATTTAAGATGGGTTTGCCTGCAGTACCTGAAGGTTCTCCATCATCTGAGGAGCGATAAAGTCCGGTTTTTAGTCTCCACGCATAGCAAACATGTGTGGCAGAGTGATGTTCTTTCCGTTTAACGCCGAGCAATTCACGAATTTGTTCCTCAGATTTTACTGGCAAGAGGTAGGCAAGGTGTTTGCTACCAAGTACCTTATGATTGAATTCTGTCGGATCTTGCGTTGTAAAATATGTACCCTCTTGTTCTCCCAACTTCAAGTATAGATTTTAACTATGGATTGTGTGTCGAACATAAGAACTTAACATTGTATTCATATTTCGAAAGGTATAATTGCAACCGTATTCTGCGTTCAAGTTTATGACAAGATCTAAGAAACCCCAATATATTAGTGTAGAGTTATCATGGATTGAGTTTAACGACCGTGTTCTCGAAGAGGCAGATGATTCTAGTATCCCTCTCATTGAACGTCTACGTTTTTTAGGAATTTTCTCCAATAACCTCGATGAGTTTTTCAAAGTTCGTGTAGCTGGTTTGCAAAGAGCTCGCGATTTGGGAATGAGAAAACCTGACTTGTGGGGCTTCTATCCCTTAGATACCATCGAAGAACTTGAAAAGCGTGTTCTTGGACAGCAAAAGAAATTCGAGAATATTTTCAGAAAACTGAAAGGTCGAATGGCAAAATCGGGCGTAGCCATTGTCAATGAACGAGAATACACCCGAAAACACAAGAGTTTTGTTACCGAGTATTTTGAAGAACATATCCGTTCTTATCTAATTCCTACAAGGATCAATGCTCAAACCAAATTCCCAGAACTAAAGGACAACCAACTATACTTGGGCGTTGTTCTATGGCCTAAAGCCGCAGATGCAAAAAAGGAATATGCCATTGTTGCTATTCCTGATCATCTGTCCAGATTCGTGGTTTTACCTCCCGGAGAAAAGAGAACCGAAGTGATGTTTTTGGACGATGTGATTCGTTTGCATCTGAGAAGCGTTTTTGGAGAATTGAAGTATACACGTGCCACCGCATATACTATCAAGATAAATCGTGACGCCGAACTCGAACTAGATGATGATCTGGAGAAAGGCTTCGTTGAAAAATTGAGTAAAAGTCTGGCTAAGAGAGGAAAGGGTCACTATGTTCGATTAAATTTTGATCAGAATATTGACCCAGGTTTGTTGGAATTGATTTTAAAAAAGACGCAGATTCGACGAAGCGCGAATATTATTCCGGGTGGACGATATCACAACAAACGGGATTTGATGGGCATTCCCGACTTCGGGAGAAGTGAGTGGATATACAAACCAATGCCGCGTGTAGTAAATCCTTATATGCCCGAGAATGTACCCGTGATGGACTCGGTGTTAAAGCGCGATATTTTACTTCAGTTCCCGTACCATAGTTTTTCCCCAATCATCGAACTCATCAGACAAGCTGCAATAGATCCGGAGGTAAATTCTATAAGGATAAGTTTGTACAGGGTGGATAGAGATTCGCGAATTGTAAAGGCTTTAATGAACGCTGCCAAAAATGGTAAAAAAGTGATTGCTTTTGTAGAGGCAAGAGCGCGTTTCGATGAAGAGAACAACTTGATGTGGGGTGAGAAGATGCAAGAAGCTGGTGTGAAAGTAATTTTTGGAATTCCGGGGTTAAAAGTTCATGCTAAGCTGCTCTTGATATCTAAGAAAATTAGTAATGAAACTGCGCTTGTATCTCACATTGGTACAGGAAACTTCAATGAAAAAACCGCTCGGCTCTACGCAGACTTCTCTTTTTTGACAGCGCAAAGGAAGGTGGGTCGAGAAATTCGAAAACTTTTCGATTTTTTGGAAAATAATGCTTTGCGCACAACGTTTGAAGAGCTCATTGTGAGCCCTTTTGATACGAGGGGCAAAATTATTCATTGGATACACAAAGAAGTATCGGAAGCTCTAAAGGGCAAGCCTGCTTGGATGATTTTAAAAATGAATAGTCTTACCGACCCAACTATAATTCATGAATTGTATAAGGCTTCTGCTGCGGGTGTAAAAATTGATCTTCTGGTTAGAGGTATATGCTGCCTCATACCCGGTCAGGTGGGAATGAGTGAAAATATTAGTGTAATTAGTGTGGTTGGTAGATATTTGGAACATGCTAGGGTATTCGCTTTTTGTAACCTCAACAAACCACGAGTCCTTTTAGGTAGCGCCGACCTCATGGTGCGAAATCTGGACTATCGTGTCGAAGCCCTCATCCAAATTTCGGATGTAGGACTGGCTAGTCACATTATGAAAGTGCTTCGTATTCAATTGATGCCCACCTCTAAAACTCATACTATGTCGGCGCAAGCTCCTCACAAGTACTATAAACCGGAGAATGCCGCAACCTTACCCGATCCTCATGAATTGATATATGAAGCGGTGAAAAAGTTGAAGAAATAATCTTTTATGCACAAGGGTTGTAAAGTTCAGATTTGAGTGCAACCTTAGCACCCTTGTGAAACTAGCGGCAATAGACATAGGATCTAATGCGGTAAGACTGCTGATCGAAGAAGTTTTTATCCATAAAAAAACGTACCATATCGAAAAGGTTTCGTTTACACGTGTGCCTATACGTCTCGGTGAAGATGTCTTCAAGACAGGTAAAATCTCCAAAGAAAAAAGTAAACAGTTGATCAAAACCATGAAGGCCTTTTGGTATCTCATGGATGTTCACAACATTGAGCACTTCAGGGCCTGTGCCACAAGTGCAATGCGCGAAGCGATCAATAGCAAGGAAGTTATTGACCGAATATGGAAAGATGCCAACTTAAAAGTAGAAGTGTTGTCTGGTCAAGAGGAGGCCAATCTCATTTTTGCGAACTACGAGGGAAATAGTTTTGGAGGAAATGAAAATCTTCTTTTTATAGATGTCGGTGGAGGAAGTTCTGAATTGACTCTTCTCAATAAAAGCAAGCGCAAGGCAGGGAAATCATTCGACATCGGTACGGTGAGAATGCTCTCAATTAATACGCCAAAGAGGATTTGGACCGAAATGCAGGAGTGGCTCGATGAAAACTTGGATTCCCTAAACAAACCGGTGGCTGTGGGTACTGGTGGAAATATAAATACTATATTCAAACTCTGCGGCAAAAAACCGAACGAATTGCTTTATTACAATGAGCTTTTAGCGGAACACGAACTTCTGAATTCAATGACCTACGAAGAGCGTATCATGAATTTCAGATTGAAGCCAGATAGAGCAGATGTGATCATCCCAGCCGCTGAAATTTACTTGCGCATTATGGAAATGAGCGAAATAGAATCCATGTTAGTGCCAAAAATCGGACTCTCTGACGGAATCATTCTTCATCTCTTCAATCAATGGCGCACAGGAGTGATCAAAAATTCGAATGGCCTGTAAACCCAAAAGTCTAGATGCTTCCGAGCATTTCCTGCACCATCTTCGGAGCGTTTCCTACAAATATCTTTTTGTCTGATATAATTACCGGACGTTTCAGAAAAGTGTATTCTTCAAGTATGAACTTACGGTAGTCTTTTTCAGTGAGTTTTTTCTCAGCCAATCCAAGGCTTTTGTATTTCAGAGCTCTTCTGCTAAACAAAGCTTCATAAGAACCGGCCATATCTTTCATTTCGTCGAGTTGAGAAGGTGTAATTTTCTCTTCTTTAATGTTTTGAAGTTCGTACTTCGAAGATTTCTTACCCATTTGCGCAATTATCCCTTGACTGGTGCTGCAATTGGCTAGTGTATATATTTTTTTCATAAGATTTTTTCTTTCAAACATGTCTGGGTGCTCGAAGTTCATTGATGCGTTCAAGAAGATGTGCCATCCCCGATTCAAAGGAATGGGTGTTGTCTATTACTATATCACATGATTCGCGGTAGGGCTCCAAATAGAGCAATTCAGCAGGACGTACGTGATTGTGCCATTGGTAAAGCACTACTTCTTCAGCATACCCTCGTTCTGTGCCGTCCCTTGAAATCCTGCGAACTAGTCGGGTTTCCAATTCTGCATCGATGTAGACCCTAATGTCACATAAATCGAATATCTCCTGAAAGTGAAATACAAATAGTCCCTCAGCTATAATGATGGGAGCCGGGTTTACACATAGCTCTTGACTTTCAGCCGCGGGGTTGTTGAAAGTATATTCGTGTTTCTTGATTTTTTTTCCAGAATGTAGATCATTTAAATCCCTACAGAAGTACTCCCGATCGATAGAAGTGGGAAGGTCAAAATTCACAACTCCATTTTCATCCTCGACCTGATGTTTTATATCTAAATAGTAATTGTCTTGAGATACCAGTGCTACTTCTGTTTCTCCCAATAGATGAACCGCGTGTTTGAGAAAAGTTGTTTTTCCCGAACCACTTCCTCCTGCAATACCGATCAATATGGGCTTTGGTTGAATCATTGTTTCGCCGACTGTCGTTTTATTTCTTCCAATATCGCTGATTCTGCTTCCGCAATATTATCAACTTCTACAAAAGTTCCCGAACCCATAAAGGATACTTCGCGTAAATTTTCAGCCGCGTAATTGCTGGCTTTTATTCCTACGATCGAAGTCTTATAGTTTCTTTTGGCATAACGTTTTACTAGCTTTTTGATGCTTTCTTGGTCTGTGGTCTTAAATGCTCCATCCGTAATTACTATCAGTTGATTGTTTCCACTAACTATTTCATGTTCTTTCAACATCTGAAACGCACGTTTGAAGCCATTGGCGCCTGCCGTCATTCCATAAGCCTTCATCTCCTCTAAAACTTGCAAAATCTGGCCTCTGTCCGCGCCATTTGCATTTTCAATCAGGACTTCAGTATCACCTGCATAAGAGATCACAGATACATTGTCCACTTCGCGCAAGACATCTGCTAACCGACTCATCGATTTTTTTGCAAGGTTCATTTTATCTCCTGTTGACATTGATGTAGATACGTCGACCAAAAAAACAATGTTGTTGGGTTTGTAAATATTCTCGGGTAATTCAAGACTGATAGAGGTAGTGTCCAATACAGATATTTCCTCTTCTATTTCTTCTATTATTTGATTTGGATCTTTTTCAAGATCAAAACGGAAATAGTGATTCTGATTATTGATGTATGTGTATACGGACCCCGTATTGTAACCTTTTAGTGATGCAGACAAATTATAGTATGCAATGTTGATCGATTGAGACGCCGCTCCGGTTTCCCTTGTCATGAATTTTTTGATCTCTTTTCCTTCTTGTGTAATGGTGATGATGGCATTTTTCAATGGTTTGCCTGAAACTTTGTCAAATACTTCAACCAAAAACATATTCGATGGACAGCAATCCGCGGCTCTTTCATTGAACGAAGGACATGGAATATTATCTGCCGGATTTAGAAATTCTACCTCTGCAGAAATTGGAACAATAATGGGTGTTGGCAAGGAACCAAAGTGCAACTTGAGGTCCTCTTTGAATGGACCGGTGTACCTTGGATTGAGCTTAACCCTCACCGTAATTTGTCCACCGGGCTCAAGGGTTTTTGAAGAGTAGATAACATCTAACTCATGCGAATTTTCGATGCGAAGTAAAAAGTCCGATTTGTCTTTGGGATTGTCTATGATGATGTCTACTACTCGTTCAGTTGATGCACTTACTACTCCATAATTGATTTTTTTTGGATGAACTACAACTTGACCGTAAATGTCTGCCATGAAGACCAAGACAAATAGTATAGTTGACATAACAGGCTTTTGCATAATCAAATTTCTTTGGATATCCTTCCTAATTCATCCGCTATTTTTCTGTCGTTCGAAAGTCGCGGCACCTTGTTCTGACCTCCAAGTTTTCCAACGGATTTCATGTATGCATTAAACGTACCTTTTTTTACAAATTGTATTACAGCAGATTTCAGGACACTTCCTTTGATCAAATCATTGTAGTAAATGTTCTGAGTACTCATAATTGTGTCGATGTGGAGCGCAAACGCATTTTGGTCTTCAGGAAGGCGATCTGTCTCTACAAACCATTCATGGTATGGCAATCCTTCTATGGGATTGATCATTGGGGCAACATGAAATTCCGAGATTTGCATGTCAAAGAGTTTTGATGTTTCAAACATAGCCTTTTCAACTTCTTCGGCAATTACATGCTCTCCAAAAGCACTTGTAAAATGTTTGATCCTTCCGGTTACCTTAATCCGAGGGGGTTCGATCGATACAAACCTCACAGTGTCTCCGATAGAATAGGACCAAAGGCCAGCATTTGTGCTCATGATGAGTGCATAGTTGATTCCAATTTTTACTTCACCCAAGCTAAGCCTTTGAGGTTTTTCACTGTAGTATTCTTCCGCTGGTATAAATTCAAAGAATATTCCTGAGTTCACATTAAGCAACAAACCTTCTTCGGTCTGGGAGTCCTGGAACGCAATAAATCCCTCACTTGCAGGATAGGTTTCTATAGTTGGGATTTCTCGTCCAATAAGTTCTTTAAACTTTGGACGATATGGGTCGAAATTCACTCCCCCAAAAACGAAAAGACCGAAATTAGGAAAGAGCTCAGATATATTTTTCTTACCCGATTTTTGAAGTAAAATTTCGTAGTACATCTGCACCCAACTTGGAATTCCACTTATCAAAGTCATGTTCTGCGTCATGGTTTCAACAGCAATGGCATTTACTTTCTCTTCCCAATCTTCAATACAATTTGTCTTGTATGAAGGCATCCTGTTTTTCTGGAGGTATCTAGGTACATGGTTCGCCACGATGCCCGAGAGTCTTCCATAGGGTATACCGCTTTCCAAATATTGCAGTTCCGGACTCCCTTGTAAAAATATCATCTTCCCATTTACAAATTGAGTATTCCCGGTTTCTGCTATATACGAGAGCAATGCATTGCGCGCAGATCCAATATGATTGGGCATCGACTCTTTTGTGAGCGGAATGTATTTCGTCCCTGAAGTCGTTCCCGAGGTCTTGCAGAGATAGAGCGGAGTCCCGGGCCATAAAACATCCTTCTCTCCGGCCTTTATTTTTTCGATGTAGGGTGTGAAATCCTCGTAATTGCGTATCGGGACAAATTTTTTCAGGTCATCGTGTGTTTTTATTTCACCAAATTGATGATCCACTCCAAATTGAGTCTTAGCAGCCTTTTGAGTGATTGATAGCAAAACAGAATCTTGACATTCCAAGGCACGCGTGGCTTCCTTCTTTTGCTTGCGAATAATCATTTTAGCAAAGGCCTTGCTTGCTGAGGCTTTTAAGGTCATTCCTTATCTATTTGGACGCGAAATTACAGTCTATCGGTTATCAAATCGGACTAATAGGCAAGTTTCGAGACTAAAAATGGAACGAAATCTCGCGAGAAGGAATTTTGAGGGCATTGATCGCAGAAATATTAAACCTGAATGGGGCAGTTGAAACAATGAAATACAAAAGGGAAGGGAGCTCTCGCAAGATTTTTAGTTGAAAGCTGATTATACAAACGGTGAAAATAAAAATCGAGAAAGCGCTCGGCATCGAAGACCTTCAGTGATTTATTAGATTGCAAATGCAAAATCTGTATGAGATTTTATGATCCGTAGGATTCGCATTTCACGCCGTAAGACTAGTGTTGCGCAATGCGGGAATAGTCTTATTTTCGACCAAAATGAAGACCGATGCGATTTACAAATCTGTTCTCTTTGATTTTTTGTGTGACAATTGTGTTTTGTGGATTGTCCACTCAGGCGCAATTGACGAACATAAATGCGGCCCCAGGCATATATAAGATGCCGGTAGTGGGAAACACAATTCTTCGCGAAGAAGTTTTGTGGACTGAAGAATTTGCCAACGGAATCCCGGCTGATTGGGAGAATAGTGATCTCGGAGGAGTGGCAATATGGGAATATAGAGGCACAGGTACTACCCCAAATAATGAATTGGGAACTGTGGGTTCATGCATTCCCGAGGATGCACCAGGTGGGGCACCCATTCTTTCTCCTACCTGGTCAAATGGATTTGTAATCTTCGATAGCAACTTCTGGGATAATCCCGATAACCCTTGTTCTCCCCAGTATTTCGGCACAGGACCCGCACCTGCACCGCATCTTGCAACAATTACTACCCCTTCGTTTGATCTGACAGGAATCGACAACGTGGGTATCATTTTTTATCAGTACATCAAAAATTACCAGGCAGAGTCAAGGGTTGAAGTCAGCGTCAACCAAGGTCCTTGGCAAATTGTCTTTGAAAACGAACTAGTCATCAATCAAGCTACGGCATTAGATGATATGCAACGCGTTGTTATTTCTTCGCTCGCCGACAATCAACCGGATGTTCGTATTCGATTTGTTTTTGAAGGCACGTATTACTTCTGGATGATCGATGATATTCAATTGGTGCAACTTGATGAAAATAATATGTCAGCACGATGGAGTTCTTATGGTGACTTCGATTTTTATGATATGTCTCACGAAACAGGTTTTGAATACATGGAGTATGATCAATATCCGGTGGGTCTGGAACCGGAATTGAAATTCACCACGATGGCTGATAACCTTGGGGCAAATGAACAAACTAATGTGAGATTGAATGTTGAAATTTCTAACCTGAACAATTCAACTGTTATACATACTGGTCAATCGAGTGAGGGTTTTGTGGTGGATTCGGGTGACGAAATTGAATTGCGCGCAGGAGACTTTCAAATGCCAGCTTCCATCGCTCATTATGAAGTGGATTTTTCTGTCAGTCAAAATGAAGAAGAACAAAGTCCGCAAGACAATAATGATACTTTGACCTTTGAAATTTCAACGGCTACATTTGCGCGAGATAGAGGTTTTACGCAAGCTATATTTGTTTCCAATGATGCGTACAACGGCGTGCCTTACGAAATTGGCAATGTCTATTTAATTGAAGAATCAGGTTTTCAAGCTCATTCCATTACCGCAGGTGTGGCTATTGGCACTTCTCTTCCAGCCCAGATTTATGGAGCAATCTATTCCTTTTCGATTGATTCCGCCATCAATTCAGAATTGTTAGGTATTACAGAATTGTTCGAAGTAGTGGAGGGTGATTTGAATGAATACGGAACCGAGTATCTCATTACAATGAATTTTACTTCTCCTATTGATCTGCCTGAAGGGGCTTATCTGGTTGTTGCGGGAACAACTTCGGGTGCGGATGATTTGTTTTTTTCAATGAGTGGTGCAGCTTATGAATTTACTTCTTGGGTGAATTACGAAGATGAACTTTTATATCTCGCTCAAACTCCAATGGTTCGATTGAATCTCGGTCCTTTCGTGAATCAAAGCGAATGGTTCGCTGAAAGCGAAGTGATATCCATTTACCCAAATCCCTCATCAGATGAGCTTTTCGTTGTAGTTCCTCACTCGGATTCTGCCTCAAGTACATTTGAAATACTTGATGTATCAGGACGTAATGTGTTATCCGGAAAGCAAAATGCAAACACAGGCAAACTCCGATTGAATATCGAAGCACTTACTCCAGGAATCTACACATTGCGTTGGAACGAAATGCCTGTCGAAAAATTTGTGAAGTATTGATTTTTTAGGACATTGAATGAGCAAATTTCCATTTAATGTGCGTGTATACATCATCCTCATTCATCATGAGGGCAAACACGTTTTATGTTCAGATGAGTTGATACATGGCAAGCCCATTGTAAAGTTTCCCGGTGGTGGATTAGAATTCGGAGAGGGCCCAGTTGAATGCGCACATAGAGAAGCAATGGAAGAGCTGGCAATTGAAATTGATAACATCGAACATTTTTATACGACAGATTTTTTTATCCAATCCGCTTTTAATCCTGCTCACCAAGTGATCAGTATATACTACAAAGCCATTGCGAATGAAAGTGCCAAACATATATCATGGGTTACTTCAACAGACGAAGTGCATCTATGCGAAGAAACCGGTGGAAAGTTTTCGTGGGTTGAATTGGGTGTTTTAAATCCGGAGACAATGACCTTTCCCGGCGATCAGGAAGTAGTAAAAAGGTTTTTACGGCTCACCTCAGGCCTGTAGCCTTCTCATTACTTGAGATTCTACAAGTTCGTACAATTGCTCCGGATTCATCGTGCGCCAACTGAGTTCGTTCAGTTTTCCACCAAGCACAATGTAGCTGTCAATGTTGGCTTTGGCCATATCGTCCAATACATAGTCCCTGAAGTTTAACAATGCAATCCATCCATCTGAGTCTGCTATTTCTTCTGACCATTCCTCATAGTAGCAATCGTCAGAAGAATGGAAGTTGAGCACATTTTCGCCGATGAGTATGAACTTGTGAATTCCATGCTTAATCATTTGCTCCACTATTTCTCTTTTCAATGTCATGATGTCGTTGTACAACAAGTCATTCCATTCACCAATGAGTTCTATCACTGCAAAGCCGTCTTCATAGTTTGCATATATGATTTTAATGAAAAGCGTGCTACTACCCATGTTATCCCATTGCGGGTGGATGTAATGATCGTATATGCTATCGGTGAATTCAAATTCAGAATATTCTTTTTCGAAAAATGGAGAGTAAGGATCGTTGCTCGAATCGTAGAGCAATTTCCAATTATAATAGGGTTCTATCTGATGCATGTTTATTTCTTGCTTTGCTCTACAACTGATCTAACACTTCCATGCAGCTCTAATAATTTCCGGGCCTCTTCTTCATTTACACCAAGGAGATCTACTACCATATCTACTCCGCGATTCCATAGCTTGTGATTACTTAATTGCATATCCACCATTCTGTTGCCTTTCACGCGGCCAAGTTTTATCATGATCGATGTGGAGATCATGTTCAGTACCAATTTTTGAGCTGTGCCCGATTTCATACGTGTGCTCCCAGTTACAAATTCAGGTCCTACCACTACTTCGATAGGGTATTCGCATGCTTCAGCCAACGGTGATCCGGTATTGCAAGTAATGCAACCGGTAGAAATACCTCTCGACCTCGCTTCATTTATCCCTCCAATAACATATGGCGTGGTTCCCGAAGCTGCTATTCCTATGACAAAATCTTTTTCAGAAATAAAACGTTCTTCTAAATCTTTCCATCCTTGCAATGCATCATCTTCTGAAAATTCTACGGCTTTGCGAATGGCTTGATCTCCTCCAGCAATTATTCCTATCACCATGCCATGGGGAACACCAAAGGTGGGAGGACATTCTGAAGCGTCAACAATTCCTAATCTACCACTCGTGCCTGCTCCGGTGTAAAACAACCGGCCGCCATCTTTCATTTTTTCGTAGGCGGCATTTACAAGGTTCTCAATGGATGGTATCACTTTGCCTACTGCTATTGGCACAGAAAGATCTTCGGTATTGATGCCGCTAAGAATCTCGCCTAAAGCCATTTGCTCTAAGTTGTGGTAATTGCTTTCTGATTCAGTGATCCTACTCAATTTATTTATTTTTCTAATGCAAAGTTATACCAATGTTACTTTATTAATGGTCCATCTTGCATTGAGCATGGGAAGCCTGTTTTGGGTAATGCCCTGCAGGATCTTGCATGCATGAATTGGTAGATGCCGTTGTGATTTATGTTTTCTAAAATGTATTGAAACGAAATTGGACTATTACATAAATCCAAACGGTATTATCATTGAAAATGAATTGATCAAGGAAGGTCCACCTTCTCGTTCAATGCGCGCAATCGTCTTGTAGTGGCTGCAGCAAATAAATGATTCTGGGTTTAAAGATATTCTTCAAAAGAAAGAGACCTAGACCAAGTAGTTTGGTTCATCCGAAATATCACCAACCTGTTCGGTATATTCTACTATCCCGTCGGCATCTACAACCACCACTGCTCTGGACATTAGTCCGGAAAGTGCAGTACCCGAAATCATATCTACTTGGTATCCTTCGCTGAAGGAATTGTCCTTGTACTGTGATCCGGTAATTACATTCGAAATTCCTTCTGCACCACAAAATCTTTTACAAGCGAAGGGCAAATCTTTGGAGACACAAATCACCTCAGTATTTTCCATTGAAGCTGCCAACTCATTGAACTTACGTACAGAAGAGGCACAAGTACTTGTATCGATGCTAGGAAAGATATTAAGTACTATTCTTTTCCCTTTGAAATCTTCTAAACTAAAATCCCTCAAGTCTTGTCCGGTAAGTCTGAAATTTGGGGCCTTGCTTCCTACAATCGGGAGATTGCCGGTTGTTTCGACATCATTTCCCCTACTAATTATTGTTGCCATTTGGTTCAATATTTTGAAATTTTTATCGAGCGAATGAAGGCGTTAGAACCTTAGAAATAGTTGTTTGTTCATTTTTTAATCCATTTTATCGGTGTTCATAGAACTTTAATACTGACAGGGATGTTTACTTGATAATTTTGCGTAATGATTTCAGCAACGAAAACTTTTCTATCTCTGGCCATGATACTCTTGTCGTATTCTGCCATATCTCAAGACATTTGCCATCCTGAAGGTAATTTGGTGATTTTTTCCAATTATGATGGTGGCACATTAAATATCAATTGCGATCAAGATATTCCCAATCTGCTAATTGGTATTGTGTCATACGAAACCGTTACAGTGAATATTTCAGGCGCGTTTGTTGGCAATATTGCAGGAGTGATTTTCGGAGGATTCAACGAAGCTGTAATCAATGGAGTAGATCCTTCACTTGTTGAAATATACTCTACCACAGGGGGCAATATACCTATCTCAAGTTATCTTGGAAACGATCAAGATTTTCTTGGGTTTCCTCTTATTAATTGCATAACCAGTGGAAGTGGGTGTTTCGATGACACGAATGAAGGTGGTGGAGGCAACTCTTCAAATCAAATTGTTCAATGGTTTTACAGTGAGTTCGGTGCAGGTACTTTACTTTTTTCTCATAACACACAGTATAATCCCTGGCTCAATGCCGACGACTATGCTGTTAGTACAGGAGGAAGTTGCTGTATTGAATTGCCAACGTCATTGCCCAATCCTATCTACACACAAGGCAGCACTTATGATTTTTTGCCGGATGTTTTGCAATTGTGTGATGGACCCATAACCCTCGATTTATCTTCTTATCCCGTTCTCTTTCAACCTCCCATTTATACAGGTTACGTTTGGAGCACAGGCCAAACCGGACCAACCATCACTATCACCGAGCCTGGTGTTTATTCTTTTACTGTTTCGGACTATTGCCATTATGAAGAAAGCACTTGGCTGACAGATGAAATTACGATTCTACCATGCTGCGATGTGCCGCCAAGTCCCACGGGGAGCAACTACATCGCTTGCGAAGGAGTTGATATTACACTCTCTGTGAATGCGCTCTCTGGTGGTACTATTACATGGTATGCCGATCAAGCTTTAACTCAAACTTTGTTGGAAGGTCTCACATTTGAACCTCTGCTTCCTGAGGGCAGTTATACTTTTTATGTTACAGAATTGGTAGATAATTGTGAAAGCGATCCAACAATAGTGACCCTATCCGTTGTGAATGCAGATGCTCCGATCATAAGTGGAGTGAATGTTTTATGTGGCAATGCTCAAACTGAATTAAGCAGCAACATTGCAAATGTTTTATGGAGTATCGGACAGACTTCTACAAGCATTAATGTTTCTGAAATAGGCGTCTATTCGGCTTCTAACATCGACATCAATGGATGTATTGCAGAAAGTAATCCTTTCGAGGTAAGTGCAGGCGCTATTCCTCAACCTATCATCTCAGGCGATTCAGTAATTTGCTTCGGAGGAAATGCAACATTGACGGCATCAGGTGGACAAACTTATCTCTGGGGGAGCGGCGAAACAACAGAGTCGATTGTAGTGAATCCCATCATATTTGGATTGTATTCAGTCACAGCTTTTAATGGCCCTTGCTCTGCTTCAACAGATTTTTTAGTGACCATTTCGGCAGGTAGCGTTGGTATAGATGCCTTACCCGATGTAGAAATTGCTTACGGAGATTCAATTCAAATCGGTGTGATCGCAAGTGGCGCCGTTAATTGGGATCCGTTCAATACGCTTTCCTGCAATACTTGTCTCTTTCCGTGGGCATCGCCAACGCAAACAACTTCGTATGTAGTTACAAGCACTGATATTGAATCGGGTTGCATTTTTAGCGATACGATTACAGTCACCGTAAATGGAGATATTCAGATATTCGCCCCCGTTGCCTTTACTCCAAATGATGATGGATTAAATGATGTTTTCCAAATTTACAGTCCTAATCTCATTAATCCGTTATTCAGAATTTTCAATAGGTGGGGTGAAGAAATTTTTACAAGCACAGATTCGCAACCGATTTGGGTAGGAGGTAAAGATGATTATTACGCACCCTTAGATTCTTACAATTGGATTTTAGAATACGATACTCTAGAGGGAAGAGCCACTAAAAAGGGTCATGTTATTCTCATCAGATAGTGATTCTTCCTGATATCTAGAGATCTGCAGAGGTAGCCTTTAAAAGTCCTTTTAGTATTTTCGTTCTGCGGTATAATTTAGAACGACCAAACTATTACATGTCCTTTTATCCACTGCCACTTTATCTCGTGCATGTGCGTTTCACTGTTCTTGTATATCATTGCCAAAGCAATATTGCGATCATTCTTCAATGGACCAATTCTAATTTGTTCCGCAAAAACAAGCCCCTCTCCATAAATTTTAAATACTGCTTCCTTGGCTGACCAAAGCAATGTGAGATAGGCCAACTCATCTTCCGATTGCTGGGCGTCGTTTAGTTCATCTGGATGACAAAATTTGTTCCGTATTCGGCCAATTTGCGGCGAGATTTGCTGTATGTCGAGGCCTACAGGCTTGTCGGATCGAATGAAACCTGCGATTTTAGTCCCATGAGAGATAGAGATGTGCGGACCATCGTGTATAAAAGGTTTTCCATTTTCGAAATGTGAAATGGGTTTGAAAATCTCTAGTGCCTCCTTCATTTTTTGAGTGGATAAATACTCAATGATCCGCTTGGGATGATGGATATGCGTTGGCAGATTTATTGTATTCGATACAGTCTCTTCTAGCATCAAATCCCAAAGGATAAGACGTGTGTTTTCGATGTCTTGTATCTCCGATAATTGCGGCATGCGGCGAATTTAAGAAGTGAGACAAACAATTTGGCTATTTAGCTGTTGATTGCATTGATCGAACGATTTTTCAGATTAGGTGAAAATTCGTATCTTTGCGGCCCTTTTGTAATAAAAATCAATACATTAAATAATAAACCATGTCGTCAACAACTGCAGAAAAAGTGAACAGTTACAAAGTAAAAGATATGTCCCTGGCAGAGTGGGGCAGAAAGGAAATCAGACTTGCCGAAGCAGAAATGCCCGGTTTGATGGCCATCAGAGAGGAATTTAGAGCTTCTCAGCCGCTTAAGGGCGCTCGTATAGCAGGATGTCTTCACATGACCATCCAGACTGCGGTGCTTATTGAAACTTTGAAAGAATTAGGAGCCGATGTTCAGTGGTCGAGTTGCAACATCTTCTCTACTCAAGACCACGCGGCTGCTGCAATTGCTGCCGTGGGTGTCCCTGTTTACGCTTGGAAAGGTATGAGCATTGAGGAGTACGATTGGTGTATTGAGCAGACTCTTCATTTTGGTGAGGACAAGCAGCCGTTGAATATGATTTTGGACGACGGGGGTGATCTAACCAACATTGTACTGGATAAATACCCAGAGATGATTTCTCAAGTGAAGGGAATCACCGAAGAAACTACCACCGGTGTGCTTCGTTTGTATGAGCGCGAGAAAAATGGCACGCTTGCGATGCCAGCAATCAATGTAAACGACTCGGTTACCAAGAGCAAGTTCGACAACAAGTATGGTTGTCGCGAATCATTAGTAGATGCAATTCGCCGCGCTACTGATATCATGATGGCTGGTAAAGTGGCTGTTGTGGCAGGTTATGGTGATGTTGGAAAGGGTTCGGCACAATCACTTCGTGCGGCCGGTGCCCGCGTTATTGTTACTGAAATTGATCCAATCTGCGCACTTCAAGCGGCCATGGAAGGATTTGAATGTAGAAAAATGGAAGAAGCTGTAAAAATTTCTGACATTATAGTTACTGCAACAGGTAACTTCAATATCATCTCAGAAAAGCATTTCCGTTCGATGAAAGACAAAGCGATTGTTTGCAACATTGGTCATTTCGACAACGAGATTGATATGGCTTGGTTGGACAAGAACTATGGGCATACTAAAGATACCATCAAGCCTCAAGTGGATATGTACACGATTGAAGACAAAGAGATCATTGTATTGGCAGAAGGCCGTTTGGTAAATCTTGGATGTGCAATGGGTCACCCATCGTTTGTGATGTCAAATTCATTCAGCAACCAAACTTTGGCTCAGATCGAATTATGGACCAATGGCAAGAACTATGAAAACAAAGTGTATGTTCTTCCTAAGCACCTCGATGAAAAAGTAGCTCGCCTTCACCTCGCTAAAGTGGGTGTAGAATTGGACGAACTTACCACTGAGCAGGCAGCTTACATTGGTGTTCCAGTGGAAGGTCCATACAAAGGCGAAACATACAGATACTAAGAGATAGAATGATTTTTATTGAAAAGGCCTCACGGATGTGGGGCTTTTTTTTTGCTGTACAGAGACGAATTATCGCGTCTCTTTCTATCTCAAGAAACGCGATTCACTAGTGCACTCGCCAGATTTTTATTTGATGGTGTTTATTCATACATCAAGAATAAAAATCAAGAAAGTGCTTGATATCACAGGGGGTTAGCGCTGCAATAGATTTCCAATGCGGATTCTGGGATTAATTGAATATATGCAAATACGGATCGGTGAATGTTGCATCATACTGCACCAATGGAAATGTGGTTGGACCTGTTACAACCGAACCATCTATAATAAGCCATTGAGAATTGCTGCATGGATCTTCTACTATCACATTATCATTAGTTACTATTGCAGCACATGCATCTTGCGCGTTATAGGGTGAATGCCTCTCAAGAACAGTAAATTCTTCTAGGTTGTTGCGGTATATAATCATTCCCCGAGAACCACCTGTGGTGTATTCCCATCCGGATGGAACCAATAGGTTGAACCATTGTGGTTCATTGATATTAATCCATAAGTCTATCTGCACGTATGGAACATCAGTTGTTCTCTCACGACAACTTGTGGATACCATAATCAATAGAAACAAAATCGCAGACCCTATCTTCATAAGTACAAAGTAACGGAAAAGTGAGCATTCACGAATCGAAACTTGAACCGAGATTTTGCAGTTGAAATTGTCGTGAAGCGGTGAAAGGCAAAAAGGTCGAGAACTCTCGAGAGATTTTTGTTTGAAAGCGTAATATACCTGTACGGATTATTCTTATCTTGAAGAAGATGGAAATCGAGAAAGCGCCCTTCTTTGCAGACTTTCAGTGATGTAATAGTTTTCAACTGCAAAATCTGGGTTGAACGCAATTCGAATGAGTGTATTATGACTTTCTGTGTTTCTATTTAAAGTGTTGATGTTGCATCTTTGCATCATGATAATTGTGGGTGAAACGCTGGTAAGCGAAGAATTATTTGAAGAGTGCTTCGTATGTGATTTACAAGCTTGCAAAGGTGCTTGCTGCGTGGAGGGAGAAAGCGGAGCCCCGCTCGAAAACGATGAATTGGATGAATTGGAGGCGGTCTATGAAATTGTAAAGCCCTATATGAGAGAGGAAGGGATTCAGGCCATTGAAGAAAAGGGTTTGTATACGGTAGATCATGATGGCGACCTCGTAACTACCCTCGTGGGTGATCATGGGGCTTGTTCATTTGTAGTTTACGATTCCCATGGAATAGCTAAATGCGCCCTCGAACAAGCTTATTTAGACGGCAAAACAACTTGGAAAAAACCGATTTCTTGTCATTTATATCCTGTTCGATTGGCCAATTTGAAGGATTACACTGCAGTCAATTATCACCGATGGCAACTCTGCAAACCCGCTTGTGAATGCGGTTCGAAGCTTCAAGTACGTGTTTTTCAATTCCTCAAAGAACCACTCACGAGACGCTTCGGTGAAGAGTGGTTTAAAGAACTTTTCATCGCGTTCAATTTATGGAAAGAGGGTAAAACGACCGGGCTATAGGAAAAAATGAACAATTTGAAATATGATTGATGGAATTTGGAAAAAATACCTATCTTCGTATCCTCTGAAGACGGAGGCCGTCCGGTCATCCGTCATAAAGAGATAGTTTTTAGTTTTTCAGTTTAAGTACAGGGCTCGTGGCAATGGTTGCGAGCCCTGATTTTTTTTTACAAATTCGAATGAAGTGCTATTTCTATTAATAGAGCAGATCTCCGTCTCTTCCGAGTGCGCCCCTTCTCTGAAGTTTGAGATCCTGCAACAAAGGCGACTTAATATTCAACTGAGCCATATAACTCTTCCTCTGACCAAAGGGAACCCATGAGAAAGTGAATTCCCAGCAATGCAAATCCCAAGTCAAATTGATATTGGTTGTAGTGAATTCTTTATTTGTAAAATCATAGCCGCTATCAAATCCTAAAGCCCATTTTTTTAGAATTACGACGTCTCCATTAAATGTTGCTGCTTGGGTAAGGATCGATTCATCGCGCTGCTCTGCCACTTGCCACTGTTTTGAAATTCTCAAATTGTAGTTTACATTTAAATTCCAAGGCATCGAAAAATCTACGAAAGCATTCCTGTTTTGAATAAGGATGTTGTTTTCCTCTTCTGTCAAATTGTTTTCTTCCTCTTTTGGATCGGCTGTTTCTTTTTTCTTCGATCGAAACAACTGACTGTTTAATCTGAACCCAGTTGCCAGATTGCTTCCTTCCATCCGAAGCCACTTGCCAGAACTACCCGGAAGAAATTCGTTGATCTCTCTGCCCAAACTATCGCGATTGTATAAGCTATAGGTCCCATTGTAATTCACCGTTATGATTCGGGCAATAGTGGTAAAAGCACTGGTGGATAGATTACTCCAGTTCAACGAATCAGCCATCATATTGTAGCTGGTCGAGGTTCGGAAACTTTCAATTAATGTGATTTTTTTCGTTGCATTTTTTGCCTGACCTCCTGATTTATCAAGCACTTTGGCCTCCAAATTTTGATTGATGCTAAAATTTAGATTGGCCGCCTGCGCTGCATCCGAAGGCCTGAATCGTGCAATATCAAAAGGACTGTAGCCGATAAAAGTTCCATCTTCTCCGAAAAATCCAAAGCGACGGTTATTGCTGTATGGCGTGTAACTCGCACCTATTGATGGGTTCACCACATGCCGTATTGCCTTTAAACCCTTACTTTTTCGGAAATTGAAGGTTCCAAATAACCTGGTGTTCGCATTGATTGAGGCATTCCAATTGCGAGCTGTAATAATTCCACTTACCGTATCTGTTTCTACAGTTCCATTCTGATCAACCAATGTTTTGTCTGTGTATTTGAAAGCAACGAATTCAGAATAGTTAACGGTAGGATTAGCCGTAACAATTCCTCCGAAAAGTTTCATCGATGTGCTTGCATTTGCATTAAGCCTCAAACCATTTCTGGCAGATGTTCTCAGTTGATTAAAATTGGCCCAGTTGTATAAACTGTCTCCGGCATTCACTGCATTTTCGTAAACTATTGTCCCGTTCACACCTATGGGGCTAATCCACTTTGGTGCTGCTTTACCCTTCGAAGGATTGCCATCGAAAATGGGCAGGTAAACGCGAGATAAGTTGAAGGTCAACGAAGGGAAAAGCACATCGACGTTTCGCGTTTGAGTGTTTTGCGAATGACGGGCATTTGCCGAGATAGTGTACGGTTTTCCGTAAAAACTTCGGCTCCATTGCAAGCTACTACCAAAAGTGCTGGACAGGAAATCTTGCTGTGTAGTGTTTATGTTGTTTTGAAAGTTGGTACTTGTCCCCAAGTTTACCGACGCTGAAAAACGGTTATTAGGTCTCGCTTTGGGGTCCTGGTTATGCGTCCACTGAACGTTGAAATCCCGGCGTCTTGTATAGCCAGATAATTCAGGGATCCCATTGACATTGATCGTACGTGAAAGATTGAAATTCCCGTTGTATTTATATATTTTCCGATATCCTGTCACATTCCGAACACTCCAGCTTCCTCTAGTATAAATGTCGAAGAGTAGTTTTGTGTCTAGAAAGGGAGAAACCGGTACATAGTAACCCAGATTTTGAAGAAAATAGCCCTTGCTGTCCGCATTTCCATATCCGGGAAGCAAAATGCCATGAGTACTTTCTCGTTTATTTGGAAAAAAGCCAAACGGGAGGGCTAGCGGGGTTGGCACATTCCCCACTTTCATATACAATGGCCCACTTACTACTTTGTCGTTTGGCACCGCGATGGCCCTCGACAATCTGAAATGATAGTGTGGCTTTTCTTTATCACAAGTGGTAAACATCCCATTTCTGATATGGACCCACTTGTTGGCATGAAGTTTACTTTTTTCTGCAATGAGGTAAGCATCACCTTCTTGCATTCTCGTGCGATAGGTAACTCCTTCCTTACTTTTGAAATTGTAAACTAAACTGTCCTCAGTAAATTCATTTTCACCTTGTTTGAAAAGTGGTTTTCCGATGAGAGTTCCTGTCGAATCGAGAACACCGGAGGCTTTTACAACGAAAGTCTTAAAATTGAACTCAATGTAGGCCGCCCGAAGCTCCATATCGCCATATTTCACTACAGCATCTCGATATAAATAAACAATTTCGCGCTCCACATCCATGATGGTGCTGTCGGCGGCATTGGTATAAACCGGGAATTCTATACCAAAATTATCGTTGGGTATAATAGAATCGACTGGAATTGCGTTAATAAACAAAGAATCTGCTTCATTGGGAGATTCTGATAAGGAATCTGGAACAATAACCTGCGCAAAAGTCATGGCCATGGCGGCATTCATTATCAACAGAAACAATGTGAAAAGAAGTCTCACAGCAGGGCTCATGCTAGGTGACGAGGGATAATTTTGCTTTCTATCATGGAAAATCGTGTCAAAGCTATGCATTTAAAGGGTCTGAGGACATCAGGAAATACTAAACCGAAGCACATAGGAGTCGTCAAACGACTGATTCCGGTTTTTCTTGTGCTGCTAGTATTGATTTGTGCGGCATTTACAAATGTGCCTCGAACACCCGCAAAAACCTTTACTGTAGTGCTTGATGCAGGTCATGGTGGAACAGATCCGGGAAACCTCGGTACAGGCAGATACAAGGAAAAGGAAAAGGATGTTTCTCTTGCCGTTACGCTGAAAGTTGGGAAATACATTAAGGAGGCATATCCGGATGTGGAGGTTTTGTATACCCGGAAGGATGATTCATTTCCAACACTGAAGGAGCGTTGCGATATCGCCAACAACAACATGGCTGATTTATTTATGTCTATTCACTGCAATGCCAGTGATAATAAACAAGCCTATGGTTCTGAGACTTTTGTAATGGGATTGCACAAAACGCAAGAGAGTTTGAAAACAGCTATGAAGGAGAACGCCTCTATTTTTCTTGAGAAAAACCACAAGGAAGATTATAAGGGTTTTGATCCCAACGACCCCGACACCTACGTCATCATGAGTTTGCGCGAAAATGTCCACTTAGATCAAAGTATAAATCTTGCTAAAAATGTTCAAGATCAATTCAGAACAAGGGTTGGACGAAAGGATAGAGGAGTGAAGCAGGCTGGTTTTCAGGTGATTTCATACACCAATATGCCAAGTGTACTTGTAGAACTAGGTTTTATTACCAATGTGGAGGAAGAGGACTATTTGATGAAAGATGAAGGCAGAACGTTCATGGCTAGCGCAATTTTTAGAGCTTTTAAGGATTATAGGGCGAAAGCTTCAAATAAAGCGGAGGCTTCTACCGTCTCAAATGAGGAAAAACCAAAGGCTCCTGTGCAACAAGTAACAGTAAAACCCGCAGATAGCAAGTCGCGTTTGGTGAGCGATGAAGTGCAGAGCGGGATATGTTTTAAGGTGCAATTTTTATCTTCTGCAAAACCTCTTGATAAATCGGCTGCCGATTTCAAGGGTTTGGAAAAAGTTGATGAATATCTTAGCAACGGCGTTTATAAGTACCTCGCAGGTTGCACTGCCAATTATGAGGTGGCTAAAAAGAACCAAGCGGTGTTGCGTGAGATGGGCTTTAAAGATGCATTCGTGGTCGCTTTTGAAGATCAGAAACGCATTGAATTGAGCGCGGCACTTGCAAAAACAAAGTAATCAGGCTAATGAAGATTTCTAGAGAGTTTCTGATAGGGGTAATTGTTGTCGTTGTAATTGCGATCTTGTATTTTGGAATAAACTACCTGAAAGGAATTAATCTGTTCTCCAAACAACAAACCTTCTTTGCTGTTTATGATGACGTTCAGGGTCTAACTGCCTCAAATCCGCTTATCCTTAATGGATTCAAAATAGGTTTGGTTAGAGATGTTGGACTGAATGAAAATGGGGATGGTAGAATTGTAGTGGAAGTGATTATCAACGACAACAAATTGGTAATACCTAAGGACACCAAATTGGAAATATTCTCTCCTGATTTCTTCGGAGGTAAAGCCATCCGTCTCATAATGGGCGATAGCTCAGTGGCAGCAATGGATTCTGATACACTTACAAGCGCTATCAAAGAGGATTTTACAAAGACATTGCAAAAAGAGTTTGAACCTCTTAAACAAAAAACACAGGACCTCATTGCCGGAGTGGACAAAGTAGTTACAAACCTCAATAAAGTATTCGCTGATACCGCAGCTCAAGGATTGCCACTGGTATTTGAAAGTTTGCAAAGATCTCTCAAAAATGTGGAGATCATCTCTGCCGACTTGAGCCAAATCCTAGCCGGCAACAAAGGAAGATTGAATAGCATTTTTGGAAATGTTGAAAATATTACTACCAATCTCAAATCGAATAACGAAGTGATCACGGCTGCTATCGCAAACGTGAAGAATCTCACAGACTCATTGTCGAAAATTCAATTAACGAATACAATACGTAAAACTGAAAAGGCCATGGGGGATTTCGCGGAAATCATGGAAAAAATCAACAAGGGGGATGGTTCCATCGCCATGCTCATTAACAATGACAGTCTTCATACTCAATTGCTAAGTGCATCTGCAAGTCTCGATAAATTGCTCGACGACATGAAGGCCCATCCGGGTAGGTACGTGAATTTCTCCCTCATTAACCGGAAGAATACCGAAGGTTTGAGCAAACGTCAATTACAGGAACTGCGAAAAGAGATCGACAAAGCCATCGAGGAGAAAGCCGCTGAAGACAAGTGATTTCATATCTGTTCGCATGTTGTCTTCTTTATTAGATAGGGCTTTTTGCTTTATTTTTGAAACTCAATTTGGTATTCAGAACTTTACTGTATGATAGAACAAATACTATTCATTCTTTTGCTTGGTGTAGCGGTTTTTCTGACGTGGAAAAGATTCAGATACATACGCAGAAACATTTTCCTAGGTCGCAAATTTGAAGCTTCAGGTTCATCTCGCGAAAGATGGGCTACGATGGCACGCGTTGCCCTCGGTCAAAGTAAAATGATGGTTCTTTGGGTTCCGGCCTTAATGCACTTTTTTATATATGTCGGATTTATCATTATCAATATCGAGGTACTCGAAATAGTGATTGATGGCATTTTTGGAACACACAGAATTTTTAGTATTCTCGGTGGCTTTTATGATTTCCTCATTGGAAGTTTTGAAATCCTCGCCTTATTGGTTCTCATTGCTTGTGTAGTTTTTCTCGCTCGAAGAAATATTATTCGTCTGCGTAGGTTCCACATGAAGGAAATGACCTCCTGGCCAAAAAGTGATGCCAACATAATATTGTTTGTTGAAGTAACATTGATGACAGCTTTCCTCAGCATGAACGCTTGTGATCTTTTGCTTCAAAATGCTGGTGCTGCTCATTATGTGCAAGCAGGTTCATTTCCGGTGAGTTCATTAATGACTCCTATATTCGAAGGTCTTAGTCAAGAAAATCTTGTTTTCACCGAACGTATTTTGTGGTGGTATCACATTATTGGTATACTGGCCTTCCTTGTATATGTAACTTACTCGAAGCACTTGCACATTATCCTTGCTTTTCCAAATACGTATTATTCCAAGTTAGTACCTGCTGGTCAACTTGCAAATGTGCCTAGTGTTACCCGTGAAGTGAAGTTGATGCTCGATCCATCTGCAGATCCTTATGCAGCGCCAGTGGCTGAGGGACCTCCCGAAAAATTTGGAGCCAGAGATGTAACCGATCTTACTTGGAAGCAGTTGCTCGATGCTTACACATGCACCGAATGTGGCAGATGTTCTTCTGTTTGTCCGGCAAATTTGACCGGGAAATTGTTGAGTCCACGAAAGATAATGATGGACACGCGCGACCGTCTCGAAGAAGTGGGTAATGCAATCGACAACGGTGAAACTTATGAGGGCAAGTCTTTGCTGCGAGACTATATCACCGAAGAGGAACTTTGGGCATGCACTAGTTGCAATGCTTGCACTGAAGCGTGTCCGGTGAACATAGATCCTTTGGGTATTATAATTGATTTGCGACGATACCTGATTATGGAAGAGTCAAAGTCTCCGGAGAGCATTACAACTGTGTTCAATAACATTGAAAACAATGGGGCTCCCTGGGCATTTAGTCCGGCTGATAGAAATAATTGGACAAAGTAACTTATTTGAATATGAAACACAATGCAGAGAATAAATTGGTTCAGGTCCAATCCGACGGAAAGGCGTTGAGTCCCGTGCTTCCCGAGAACATAAAGAACTTTCTCATCGATATTGATGGAACTATTTCCGATGATATACCGAACGAAGAACCAGAGAGAATGGTCACTGCACCTTGCTATCCCGACGCACGCAAGAAATGCAATCAGTGGTACGACGAAGGCCATGTGATTTTCTTTTTTACTTCGCGAACGGAGGCACATCGCGCAGTAACTGAAAAATGGTTGAAAGACCACGATTTCAAATACCATGGAATAATATTCGGTAAACCTAGAGGTGGAAATTATCATTGGATCGACAACCACTTGGTGCGCGCAACGAGATATGAGGGAAAGTTTACAGATCTAGTGGATGAGGTAAATACGATTCAGGTTTTTAAAAAATAATTTTACTCGCTTGAGAGAATGATCACATTAAACGTAAAAACGATGGCCGAAATGGCCGCCATGGGGCAGAGTCCAGAAGTTCTCTTTTGGGTGGGCTGTGCCGGAAGTTTCGACGATAGAGCGAAAAAAATTACAAAAGCTGTTGCGAAAATTTTGCAACATTGTGAAGTGAGTTTTGCAGTTCTCGGTACCGAAGAGTCATGCACAGGTGATCCTGCACGAAGAGCGGGCAATGAATTTTTGTTTCAAATGCAGGCTATGAATAATATCAATGTCCTCAATGCATATGAAGTGAAGCGAATTGTAACTGCTTGTCCCCATTGTTTTAATACTTTAAAGAACGAATATCCTGAGCTGGGAGGTAATTATGAAGTAATTCACCATACCCAACTTATCAATGAGCTTTTTGCGAGGGGAAAAATGACTCTCCAGGGCGGTGGTCAGTTTAAAGGAAGGCGGATTACTTTTCACGATCCGTGTTACCTAGGCAGAGGAAATAGTATTTATGAAGTACCCCGTGATCTGCTCTCAAAACTGGATGCGGAATTAGTGGAAATGAAAAGATGCAAAGCGAACGGACTATGTTGCGGTGCGGGTGGAGCCCAAATGTTTAAAGAGGCGGAAAAAGGAAATAAGGAAGTAAATGTGGAAAGAACAGAGGAAGCACTTGAAACAAATCCTGAGTTTATTGCAACCGGTTGTCCGTTTTGCAACACTATGATGACAGATGGAGTAAAACATTTTAATAAAGAGAAGGATGTTCAAGTAAAAGATATAGCCGAATTAATTGCCGAGGCTGCCGATTTGTGAGTTATGAGGGAAACTCTTAACAATACATCTTCAACAAGATCGTTGTGAAATTATGAAAGGAATTTTCGTGTATATTGTGGTTGTAATTGTTTCGACTTCTTCGGCTATGGCTCAGGAGGGCAGACAATTCGGAGATATATATACACCTGGGACTTTCAGAAATAGAGGTTGGTTTTTTGCTCCCGGTATTACATACATGATCCCTTCAAAGTTTAATCGTGATGAAACTCGAATCAGCCATAGTGAGCAACTCAACGATACCTTGTTCACCGGAGAATTTCAGCAAAGAGGAAAAATTGGTCTTTATGCAGAAGTGGGTAGACACTATTTCCTCAAAGATTTATACCTGATACATCATTTGGATTTTGGTATTCATGTTAAAAACCTTCGTGGAACTGAAGATTTTAATGGAAGAGTCAGAGTAGATTCGGTGATGATGAGCACTGAAAATAGAGGGTATTTCGGAGAAGTTTTTGCAGGCGCTTTTTTCAATGTATCCCATATCACACAGCTTTCGGACAAAACCTGGATTCAAAATGGAATAGGACTGAATGCAGATTATCGGGTGATTTCAAATCGGGATTATGAAGGACCAACAACGGGTATGGTTCAGAATTTTCCCAATGCATTTGTGGGTCAACTCCATTATAAATTGGGATTCGGATGGAAACCGGAGAATGGTGTCTACATCGTTCCTTCCATAGAAACACCAATACTTACTCTCTATCCTATGGATGACGGAAAAAGTACTTTGCAGTATTTCTTTTCTAGATATCGCCCTATCATAGTTACAATTCGCATATGTTTTCTCGATAAAGCAGAAGATAGAGAGTGCCAACCACTTGATTTGCGGGGCTCCAAACCCCAACTATGGGACAAGGACATGCGCAAGAAGAAGCGCTATGGTCGGGGATAAATCAATCTGTTTTTTTTTCTTGACACAATTCAATAAGGACGCTATTCGAAGTTTTCGGATGCATGAATGCGATGATTTTTCCATCGGCACCCTCTTTCGGTTTTTCATGAATCATAACGTAGCCAAGGCTTTGAAGACGATCAATCTCTGCATGAATATCTGAAACATCAAAAGCAATGTGATGTATCCCTTCTTTGTTTTTCTCTAAAAACTTGGCAATGGCACTCGAAGGATCAGTGGCCTGAAGCAATTCAATTTTGGTTTCGCCAATACGGAAAAAGGAAGTCAATACTTTTTCACTTTCTACCTCCTCTTCCTTGTATGGTGCAACCCCGAGAATATCTGTGAAAATCTGATTGGACAATTTGATATCCTTGACGGCAATGCCAATATGTTCAATTTTATTCATGTATCAATTGGGAATGAAAAATGTCCCGAAGGACAAAGGTAGTACTTCAATTTCTCGGAATGAAGAAGAGCTGTATTTCACCCTCAATCAGAAATGAGAAAGAACTACATATTTGCCGTATGCCTAGTATCGTGTCTCCTTATTTCAAAAGGATGATTATTTTATATTGCATTGCGCATTGGAAGCATCTTGAGGTTATTGCGCTGCGGGATTCGCGAATCTACAGGATGGAACAAAGTAATAGTCCCACCTGTGAATTCCGATATCTCCATCGTGTGAATCGTGTTTATAGTTTCAACTGCGCCAAGCATCCTGCGAATTTGTTGTTCACTCCAGTCATGATTTGCTGTGCTCTTGAAAGTGAAAGACATGCCATACATGGTTTTGGTAGCAAACAGATGGTAGTAATTCGGGCTGCCGTCGGGAAGAGGAATTTGATAGACTAAATAGTTATTGCCTTCGTCAAAAGCTTTGAGCGGAAATGCAGATTCCTTTGCAAAGTGAGTTTTGAAATCGGCAACAGTAAGGTCTACTTGAGATATGTGAATCCCGAATTCTTCGCCGCATGTAATTTCATAGTCTCCCGTATTTTCGTTCAGTTTGTGTTCAGGTGAGCAATCCATCATTTCATTTAATGGAAATTTCATAGCCATTTGAAAAACCCCTGCATTTATTTGAATTGAATCTTTAGTTTCAACCAATTCAACTTTTTGAGGCTCGGTTTCTCCTTTCTCCGAACAACTGAAAGCAATAAGCGCACAACAGAGCACGATTGTGATTGTGTAACGAAAGGCGGGGCGTTTGTGGATCATAAGCATAAGCATTGTATACGGAAAAACTGAGTCCGCTGTTTCAGTTTTATTTGGATAGGTGGATCGTTCAATCTTGTCCATCTTTGCGAAATGAATTTGAATTTAAGTGGAAAAAGAGCCATTGTTTGTGGTTCTACTCAGGGTATTGGCAGGGCTGCTGCCATAGAGCTAGCTGCATTGGGCGCTCAAGTAGTTTTAATGGCCCGCAATGAACAGTCATTGAAGGATACATTAAGTCTACTCCCTCGGGCTGCAGAGGGAGAGCATTCCTATTTGGTTGCAGATTTCAGTCATCCTGCCGAAGTTGAAAGGGTGATTGCCGAATTTGTCAAAACCAACAATGCGCATATATTGGTCAATAATACCGGTGGACCGCCCCCTGGGAAAGTGGTTGACTCGGATATTGAAGCTTTTCGAGTGGCTTTCAACAATCACCTCATAAACAACCATATTCTGGCCTCTGCTCTTATCCCAGGAATGAAGGAAGCTGCTTATGGAAGGATTATCAATGTAATCAGCACTTCGGTAAAACAACCTCTCTCGGGCCTAGGTGTGAGCAATACGGTGCGGGCGGCTGTAGCCAACTGGTCAAAAACACTTGCCGGGGAAGTTGCGGCTTTTGGAATTACTGTCAATAATGTACTTCCTGGTGCTACTCAGACAGGTCGATTGGATCAAATTATTTCTGGAAAAGCCGGCAAGTTGCAAAAGACCGAAGATGAAATTAAAAGGGAAATGGAAAGTGAAATCCCGGCTGGTAGACTGGGTAAGCCCGAAGAAATCGCTGCAGCTATTGCTTTTTTGGCTTCTCCAGCAGCAGGGTATATTAATGGAATAAATGTACCTGTAGACGGTGGGAGGACTTTGTGTCTCTGATGCGGATTCAATCCACCAAAAGGTGGAATCGTGAACACTGCCTCTATAAATCGGTTGTCATAATAAAATCGGATAACATGCGTTCAAGCCTAGCTCCGAACAATACATTACGAATGAAACTTAGGCTACTACTTCTCTTGCTTCCACTAGGCTCCTTTGCCCAAATAGAAACCACCGCATGGCGCGACCATCTTCCTTATGGCAAGGCCATAGATGTGGTAATGGTGAACAACGATGTTTATGTGGCCACTCCTTATGCCTTGTTTTCGTATAATCCTTTTTCGGAGGATGTTGAACGTCTCAATAAAACAAACAAGCTTTCTGATACTGGTGTTTCTTGTGTCGAATATGATCCTGAAACAGACATTATTGTGGTTGGATATAGCAATGGCAACCTTGATTTATTGGGGAAAGAAATCAAGGTGAATGTGCCGGATGTCAAAATCAGCAGCCTTATTGGCGATAAGGGTATCTATGGAATGGAAATTTTCCAAAAGAAGGCCTACCTCGCCACCGGATTTGGAATAGTTGTATTGGATTTGGAAAGATTTGAAATCAAAGACACTTATCTTATTGGTGACAATGGTGCTCAATTGACCATTCATGATATCGAAATTTTTCAGGATACGATTTATGCCTGTACTGATTTCGGAATTCAAAAGGCTCCAATTAATGGCGCCTTTCTTGCCAATTTTCAGAATTGGAGTCAATGGGAAGGTCTCCCCAACTCGTCGACGATCATTACCGAACTCGAGTTTTTTGCCAATCGAGTTTTCATAAATGTGAGAAGCGATTATGATGTTCTTTGGAACTATGAAAATGGCATGTGGTCGGAGTTTCAGAACATTGAATCCCTGACCTACAATGACCTATGGTCAGGAAATGGTCATCTGGCGGCTTCTGCATCTTGGGCATACCGAGTTTGGAATGAAGAATTGCAGCAAGTTGCAAATGTGCTCGATCATCAAGGTATACCCGTGAGAGCAAACGCAACGATACTGTCGCCCGGTGGAAAAATTTATGTGGCAAACGATTTTCAAGGATTACTCATAGCTGATAAGTATGGCTTGAGAAAGAATGCCGCCCCTGCGGGTCCTAGTGTGGCTCTTACAAGGAGAATTGATGCCTACAATGACAATTTATGGATAGCTCATGGAGGAGTAAACGAGGGTTTTAGCAATCTATGGTTCAAAGCAGATATCTCTGCCTTGGTAGCTGAATCTTGGACAAAAGTGAGCAATGAAGCAGGATCGAACAGTTTAGAGTGGATCATGGACATCATGGACGTAAGCATAGATCCTCTGAATCAAAATCATATTTACCTCGGTTCATGGGAAGAAGGTATCATCGAAATACTAGATGGTGAAATCATCAACATTTTCAATGAAACCAACAGCACCTTGCAACTTGGAACAGGGTTCGGATGGGCTCCCGGATGGGTTGGCGTAGCGGGAGTTGATGTTTCGGATGATGGTGTTTTGTGGTGTACAAATTCTTACACCTCCAAAAACGTACATGCTCGAGGCACCGATGGGAATTTCTATGCTTTTGATTTTTCGCCTCAAACAACAAATAACGATAAGGCAGATGAGATTCTTGTTACTTCTAATGGTTTCGTTTGGGCCATTATTCGGAGCAAAGGAATTATTGTTCTCAATACGAATGGAACATTGGGGACACAAAGCGATGATCTGTATAAACTACTGAATGACGAAGAAGGGAATGGTGGTTTGCCTAGCAATGAGATTTTCTGCATGGAAGAAGATCTCGATGGCGAATTGTGGATAGGAACTCTAAAAGGAATTGCAATTTTTTATACTACAGATGACGTCTTTACTTCTGATGCTGTGAATGCTGAACAAATCCTGATAGAGCAAGATGGAAATATTCAGATTCTATTGGAAACAGAAGCGGTGACTGCAATTGAGATTGACGGTGGAAATCGCAAATGGGTAGGTACCCAAAACTCTGGAGTCTTCTTATTTAGTGCGGATGGAGTAGAAGAGATCTATCATTTTACTACTTCGAATAGTCCGTTACCAACGAACAGTATCCTTGATATATCAATAAATCACAGTACAGGGGAAGTTTATTTTGCAACAGAGAGCGGTGTAGTCTCTTTTATGTCGACGGCTACAAATTTTGTTCTCGATATTGGAGAAATCACTGTATTTCCAAATCCTGTGCGACCGAATTATGAAGGTCCAATAACGATTGATGGACTAGCCTACAATACCGATGTGAAAATCACGGATCTAGCTGGAAATCTGGTTTATCAAACTGCATCCGAAGGTGGCAGAGCGGTTTGGAATGGTCTTACTCTAAATGGGGAAAAGGCTGCTCATGGAATGTATCTTATTTTTTGTTCAAACTCAGACGGAAGCACTTCTCAAGTTGCAAAAGTTGCAGTGGTACGATAAGTTATAATCTTCTTTTTTGAAGTTCCTTCGTATCTGCACAATCGGCTTTTTTGTATTCCTAAAAATTGGTGCGCGTTGGGACTCTCTATTTAACCCAGAATCCGCATTGGGATTCGCTATGAAGTGCTAAACCCCACAGATAGCAAGTGCTCTCGCCAGATTTTTATTTGATGGTGTATATTCATACATCAAGAATAAAAATCGAGAAAGTGCTTGATAACAAAGGGGTTAGCGTTGCAATAGATTTCCAGTGCGGATTCTGGGTTTAGGCTAATTTTGAAACATGTGCACTAGCCAAAACCTGGTTCGAAGTTCCGGTTTGTTTAATCTATTTCAGTTTCGATTGCGAGGAAGATGTCTTTATCTTTTTATCATATGTCTAATTGCAGGCAGCCATCAATCTTCAAGGGCTCAATCCGACACTATTCAATCACTCTTTGATTACGTCGATGCTAAGTCATCGGGAATTGATTTTCGCAATAAAGTGAATGAAACGGCTGATCGCTGTATTTTTCAATACGACTATTCCTACAATGGCGGTGGGGTGGCAATAGTAGACTTTAACAATGATGGTTTCTCCGATATTTTTTTCACGGGCAATGATGTGCCAAACCGTCTGTATTTGAATGAAGCCAAGGGTGAACTGAAATTTATTGATGTAACAGAGAAGTCTGGATTATCCGGATCCAAATGGTACACAGGTGTTGTAGTTACAGACATCAACGGTGATGGCTGGAATGACATATACCTTTCTTGTAGTGGCCCAGACTTTAGAACAAAGTCAATCTCCAATGAACTTTATCTCAATAACGCCAATGGCACTTTTACGGAATGCGCATCGTTGTTCGGAATTGCGGATAATGGCATGTCTACTCAGGCTGTTTTTTTTGATATGGATTTGGATGGCGATGATGATTTGTGGGTTCTCAATCATGGAATTCGGAATATGGCCAACAGTGATAAGGAATATTTGGAGGCCTACAGTGCATTAAGTTTAGAAGAAAAGAAGAGATTTGAAAGTAGACTGTATCGAAGAGATGGAAATCAATTTACCGACATTTCCAAAGCTGCGGGTATTGAAGAAATGGGATTCGGATTGGGGATTGCCGTGAGCGATTTTAATCGGGATGGTCTGCCAGATGTATTTATTGCAAATGATTATTTTTTGCCAGATCGTTTATATATCAATCAAGGAAAGGGTGTGTTTCAAGAAGATATAAAAAGACGTTTTGAGCACTGCAGTTACTTTTCGATGGGTTGTGATGCCGCAGATATCAATAATGATGGTTGGTCCGATTTGGCAGTTCTCGATATGACTCCACCTGATCATTTTCGCAACAAAATGCTCATGAATGCAATGAGTATAAACGAACTCAAGTATCTCACAGAAGAACTTTATTTTCTGCCACAATTTATGTTCAACATGCTATATCTGAACTGTGGTTATGGATTGATGTCCGATATAGGTCAACTTTCTGGTATACATCAAACCGACTGGAGTTGGGCTCCTTTGCTTGCAGACTTTGACAATGATGGCTTGCGGGATATGTATGTTACAAACGGCTTTAGGAGAGATGTGAAAAACAATGATTGGCGCATTAAAGTAATGGACCTAATGAAAGATCCACTTTTCAATGAGCATGTATATTTCGCAGAACTAATGAAGGCGGATCAAACTCCTCTTCCCAATCAATGTTTTGCTGGTATCGATGGTTTGCGCTTTGAAAACAAGACTTTGATCTGGAACTTACAGCGAAATTCTTTTAGCAATGGTGCGGCTTATGGAGATCTCGATAAGGACGGAGATCTTGATATTGTTGTAAATAATTTGGATGATGAAGCCTTTGTTATTGAGAACAAAGCGAGTGATACAAGAATGTCTCCTGCTTATTTTCGAGTACAGTTGATCGAAGATGATTCAACTTTGAGTTTGAACAATGCACATATCTCTGTCTATACTGACGGTAAACAGAGAAGCGCAGAGTATCTTTTTACCAGGGGCTTCCAGTCCTTTTGCGAGCCAATAGTTCATATCGGATTGGGAAATGTAGCATCCATCGACTCCGTTTTTGTTCATTGGGGAAATGGTTTTTATACGCTCTTGCTCAATCCTCCGATAAATAGTGAATTGAAAGTGACTTTTGATCCAAATGAATTGATTCCGGATCCTATCATTGGTGGAAATGAAGTCCACCTTTTTTCAAATGAAACGGTAAGTATTTTACCGGCATTTTTCCATGAGGATCCTCCATTCGACGATTTTAAGAAGGAAGTGTTATTGCCCCACAAGCAGTCATCTAATGGCCCGGGAATGGCTGTGGCCGATCTAAATGGAGACGGTTTGGAAGATTTTTTTATCGGAAATGGTAGAGACGCGGAGAACGGGATTTTTATCCAGAGTTTCAATAAGGATAACCGAAGATTGAAGTTCAAGAAGGTTTCAAATCCTGGTACATCCGAGAAGGAAGTTTGGGGTGCTGCTTTTTTTGATGCGAATGGTGATGGAAAATTGGATCTCTACATCGCCCATGGTGCCGGCGGTGAGTGCAGCGAAGGGGATCAATTGCTACAAGACGAATTGTGGTTTCAAAATGACTCTGGACAATATGTCTGGAATAAGCAGGCCTTACCAGAGATGTTTGAAAGCACAAAGGTTGTCCGGCCATTTGATTACGATGGAGATGGTGATCTAGATCTTTTTGTAGGTGGTAGAAATGTTCCGGGTAAATATCCATTTTCGCCAAAGTCTTTTCTGCTTAAGAATGATGGTGGAAATTTTTCAAAGGATGAACGATCGTCGACACAGTTTGAAGATATTGGCATGATTAGCGATGCCTTGTGGTTTGATTGGGATGACGATGGAGATGTGGATTTGGTGGCCCTTGGAGAATGGACCTCCCTTTTGATATTTATAAATGATAGCGGTGTTTTGAAGCGATGGCATGATGATTTCGTGGATTCGCATACAGGCTGGTGGTACTCCATAGGGCACGGCGATTTGAATGGAGATGGAAAGGAAGATCTCTTGCTTGGAAATCTCGGATGGAACAATAAGTTCAAGCCAACGGCGAAGAAACCTTTGGAAGTATTTGCCAATGATTTTGATGGTAATGGTACTATAGATATAGTGCTTAGCAAATATTATGAAGGAAGAAAGGTACCTGTTAGAGGCCGCGAATGTTCGAGTGTTCAGATGCCAGTCATTGCAAAGCGATTCCCAACATTTAAGGAATTTGCTTCATCTTCATTAGAACAAGTTTATAGCAAAGAGCAATTGCAAAGTGCCTACCATTTGAAGGTCAATTCCTTTTCAAGTGTACAGTTAACGAATTTAGGAAAAGGTAATTATCGTAGTTCCGAACTGCCTCCAACGGCCCAAATGGCGCCGATTTATGCCTTTTATGTTGATTACATGAATGATGATAATAATCTGGATATTGTAATTGCCGGGAACAATTCTCAAACAGAAGTAGAGACGATTCCCTATGACGCCGGAAGAGGTCTGTATATGGAAGGTAGAGGGGATGGTTCTTTTGATGTAAGTTTTGATATCAGTAACACCGGATTGAGTCTGCAAGGTGACGTGAGGGCATTGTGCCCGATTCGACTGGTCGAAGGAAAGGCATTTTTATCAGCTTCATCCAATTCCAGGTTGAATTTGATTCTTCAACACAAGTTGAAATAGATTTAAATTGTTTGCCTAACTTTTTTCTTGACCCACATGTTGCATGTAAAAAAGCCAAACTTCTCTGGCGACGTTCCTCCCAAGTTCTAATCCTGCTTTATTATCTGACTTGATGTGATAACCTCCCAATATTCTTGAGTAGCCCGCAATATTGGCTGTCTCTGTAAAAGTTGGCATTTTGATCGTTACGTTTTTTCCTTGATAACTAGGTTCAGTTATTGATCCGGCGACAATTCTTACTTCCTGACCGAAGTGATCGCTACCAGTAAATAAACGAAGAACATCGGCACATGCGCCGCTTATAGTGCTGTGTCCGGATACATACGCTGGAAATGGCGGACATAAAAAACTTAGGGGAGAATAGGGTATCCATGCGCTGCCTAAAGTATCTTTCCATCCGTTGCCTTCTCCTCCCCAACACTTTACTTTTTCGTTTTCATAGTAATGGTGGATGAGTGTTTGTGGTCGCACAGAGTCATAAAACATTTTGCTGTCCCAACACGCTATAAAAGCATCCATTGCAGCAACTTCAAGTACGAAAAACATCTTCACATCCTCGTCAAGACTGTGTTGATCTCTCCGAGAAACATCCTGACCGAATTTTAACCAGTGACCGGCTTGCTGAACTGAAGCTGGACCATCTCTCATGAATTCCACAAGAGCTTTTTGTTCATCTGTTAAGTTGGCATGAAGATCTATTACTTCTTTTATTTCTGCCATTAGTTCTTCGCTACCTATGGCAGGTGGCGGGCCCGGTCGGAATTGATTCGCTGAATCAAGTGCTACAGGCTTCACCATGTGCCAATAAGGTGTGAGGCAACTAGGTACCCAATGCTCTCCCTCTGGATTGACAAAGTATTTTGGCTGCCAATGTGCGAGATTGGTTACTTGATCTGCATCATTTACCGGAGTATAGTAGGTGTAATCGAAATAGGGAGTTCCATCACCGCCGGGTTCGTCGCCATACTGATTTGACCCATCATTTTTTCTTTGAGAGACTACATTTTTACCTGCCCTTATGCCAAGGTCTGTAGCTGAATTCGGTTTTATTTTTTTCGGTTTTGGATCTAGGCCCAACGACTTCATGTAATCTGTAAAGAGAGCAGAGTCTGCCGGAAAATATTCCATCAAGGCGTTATATGCCGCATACGAAATGGCGATTTCTTTATTTCGTTCAGTTCTTTCTGAGGCTTTTGGTTTATTGATTTCACCAGCTTTGTATACAGGAATTGCTTGTGCATCATACATCGACCAAGCATCAAACATTGCCGTGAACGTGAGAGCAAGATATCTTGATGTAACGGTCGGTCGAGGCTTGTATCGCTCGCTATCCCGTGCGGTGGCTTGTAATACAATTTCAGACCATTTATAAGCCATGTTGTTCTCACCTTGAAGATTGCTTTCAGGACTTTCTCTGCACGAATGCAAAAGAAATAAGAAAAGCAAAAAAGGAACGCAGTTCAGAGAACTTCCCCATTTTTTAGTTGAGATGTTTTCGTTTGGTGGATTCAAATTTCCCCTATTTCCGAAGTTTTTTTATTAGTTCCAACGCCTCCGCTAACGTTTGCACCGGTTTTTGACAAGTTTTGTCGCGGCAAACATAAATAAAATCTTGATTTTTTCCTTCTTCAGTGTAAATCATATACTCCGGCGGGATTGCACTTTTGGGGTATTCATCTCCATAGGGTAAGACATAAGGAATGGCATAGAAAAAAAACTCTTGCGCCAATTCTGTTTTTTTTGCTCCGCAGAAAATTATCTCTGTCTTACTGTGTGCCATCCAAAAGAGTGTCTTTGCCCACATCGCGAAGTTCTTGGGATTGTTCACAATATCGAAGTGCATTTGATCCATCATTTTTTTGGAATTGTTAATGTACTCTTCAATCTCAAAGTAGTTACCCAACGTGCATAAGTTAAAGGCCATGCTCGCATTTGAAGAAGGGTTTTCCTGATCGAAATTATCTGGAAGTGCAAATATCACTGGTGTATTAAATTCTGAATAGGAAAATGTGTATGCATCCAACATTCGAAAGTGGTCCAGCACATATCTGCAATACATGTTGGCATTGCTAAGCCACAATTGGTTGAAATCAGACTGATACATTTCAATTAGCGCCGAAATGAGAAATGAATAGTCATCCAAATACCCAGCGGAATATGCCTTTCCTTTTATCAGCATTCTTGGCAATTTCGGTTCGTCTGAATAATCTAGGTGTAAAATCCTCTCTAACAAATCTTCGGCTTTTTTCAAGTAAATGTCGTCGCCGAATGTCCTCCACATACTAATATAAGCGCTCGCCATCAGCGCGTTTCCGGAGATGATGCACTTTACGTCTATAGCGGGAAAAGGCCTTGTTTGTCTTTTAGCAAGGAATTTATTTTCCACCTCTTCCAAAGTCATAAGTTCGTTCAATGGGATGTCTCTTTTGCTCGTCTTTGAGTAAAAAATGTTCTTTCCATTTTCAAAATTCCCTTCTGGTCTCACATCGAAATATTGAACGAAGAGTTCCGAATCCTTACCACAAGTCTCCAAAATATCACCGTATGTCCATGTATACAATGAACCTTCTTCTTCGGTTCCTGAATCCAAAGCATTGAAGAAAAAGCCTTCTTGTGACAATAGTTCTCTCTCTACAAATAAAAGAGTTTCGTGGGCTGCCAATTTATAGTGTTCGCTCGGGTTTTTCAAATATGCCAGACATAGCAAGGATATAAATTGGGCATTGTCGTCAAGGGTTTTTTCAAAATGTGGTATGTGCCAGTTTTGATCTATTGAATATCGATGAACACCGCCTCCAACGTGGTCATAAATACCTCCTTTAAGTATGTTGTCAAGGGTTTTCAGGGCCGGGTTTTCTGGCATCGGGGGATCGCAATAAAGCAAAAAGGTCTGTAGGCTTGGGAGAATGAATTTTTGAGTTCCTAGTATCGAATAGTTTGTATCGAGCAGTTGGTCGTACAGATTATGTCCTAAGTTAGAAAGGGATTCAATGTTTATGGAGTCCTGGGATTCTCCAGACTGTATCTCAAAAAGTTTATGAAGCATCCGTTTGGTTTGGGTGCTATATTCCATAGCGTCTAAGGGATTTTGGAGAATAAGTGACTGTGTTTCTTTTAGTATTGATAGCCAAGTTTCGGGATCTTGATAGGTATCAGTATATACGGGCGATCCATCACTCATAGCAATAACGTTCATTGGCCATCCTGTATTTTGATCAATTACTGAGGCGTATTTCTGATAGAGCATATCAATGTCGGGACGTTCATCTTTATCGATCCGAATACAAATGAAGTTTTCATTCATGTAGGAGGAAACACCGGAATCGGAAAAAGTTTTGGATTCCATTACATGGCACCAATGGCATGAGGCAAATCCAATACTTATCATCAAGGGCTTTTCTGTTCTTTTAGCTGAGTCGAGAATTCCCTCACTCCATTCATGCCAGTTTATCGAGCTATTGGAGTAGCTGCGTAAATATGGATTCTGACTGCTACCTAGCGAATTTGTGTCGGTCGTTGTTTCCACGTAAGGATAGCATATTTCTGCATTCACTTGAAAGTAGAAAAGACTAATCAAAAGGAATAGTAGGATTGGGCGACTTTTAAAATTAAATTTTAGAGTTCCTTGATCTAATTCCCTCAATGAAAATGGCATGATGTAAAGATAGCCAACTTGCTTGAGTTCACATTTTTCTATCGTATAAGTATACCGTTTAGGTATCTGTAATGGACCCATTGCGTTTCACTTCATGGGTCTATAACAGCTACTCTCACGGCATTTACCACTTCATGCTTATAAAATCCTTAGGACTATTTTATAAGCAGAATTGGTATAATACCGTTTAGGTATCTGTAATGGACCCATTGCGTTTCACTTCATGGGTCTATAACAGCTACTCTCACGGCATTTACCACTTCATGCTTATAAAATCCTTAGGACTATTTTATAAGCAGAATTGGTATAATACCGTTTAGGTATCTGTAATGGACCCATTGCGTTTCACTTCATGGGTCTATAACAGCTACTCTCACGGCATTTACCACTTCATGCTTATAAAATCCTTAGGACTATTTTATAAGCAGAATTGGTATAATATACAGGAATTTCTTAAGTCTGTCTTACGAAAGAAGACAAAGGTCCAAATTGAAAATCTTGTCTGATCTAATTTGCCGGAACAATTGAGAATGGACTGCATTGCGAAAAGTTGCTCTCGGTCTTCATCGGAAAAGTATAGGTCCCCAGAAATTGATTCGTAAGCTGAACAAAGAGTTTTTCCTTCTCTGCGCTCAGTTGGTTCGGTTTGAATTGGTACAAATAATAATCAACATGGCCTTCATCGTTGAAATAGATTCTATTAAAACCTTCAACAGTTGTTGTAAAAGTCAAGCTGTTTTTCCGAAGAAAAGAGGCCAGATCATTGATCATTTTTAAGTACGAGCTTTGAAATTCTTTTTCTTGATCTTTGAATACGCCCAATGTGCTATCGGCATGTAAGGCTGAGGGATACGTATTATCCAAAAGCGAAATATTGAGGCCTGTTTCATGCACTTTCATGATATGCGCAACAAGCTGAGCTTGGGTTTTGGTGGCAGAGAAGAGGATTATATTAAAAAATATTGTAGAGAAGAATATTTTTGAAGTCAAGAAATGTTTCATGTTTAATTTATTCTGCGTGTATTTCCGTTAATCTGTTGTTTTGATCTAATTGAAAGAAATTGCACCCTTCTACATCAGATATATCACTAGCCTTGTCAAAAATAAATGAGGAAAGGTATTGTTCCTTGCTACCTGAGACACCTGAAGATACCATTCGGGTTGCCTCGAACTTGTAAAATACTTGGATGCCGTTGTTAAAAGTTAGGTGAAGGCTGCTATCCGTTTGGTCCCATGTACCCTCACTTTTTCTGGTCGTTCTGTATATCCCTTTGCTGTTGTCGAAATGGTCCATGATCATTTCAAATCGTTTGTCGGGAACCAAGGTTAGAAATAAGCGGTTTTCCCAAGTACTATCACGATCGAGGCAACTATAGCAGTAGTATTGTTCTCCCATTTTTCTGTCAGGCATGTTTGGAGAGCTGATAGCTTTAGAAGTAGTTTCCTCACCGCATCCAAACGCAGTTATCAAAAATAACAGAATGAAAACGTATCTGCACATACCTCCAAAAGTAGGCTATTTTGATTTCTTTTTCCCCGGAGATTTCATAACGAATTCGAGCTCTCCTCCTTCAATGATGTCCGCATGTCTGATTTTGAAATTTTTGATCTCCTTTCCATTGAATATGACTTTTTTTACAAGAACATTTTTCTCGGATTGATTTTCTGTAACTATATTTAATTTACTCACTTTTCCGCTGGAATCAGTAAGTTGAAGTTTAGCCGAAATGACCAAAGGACTTCCGAGTGAATATTCTCCCGAACCGGGGGCCACAGGATAGAAACCGAGAGCACTGAAAATGTACCACGCACTCATCTGTCCACAGTCGTCATTTCCTCCTAGTCCATCGGGCCGTGCCTGATACATTTTGTTCATGATCATGCGAACTCGCTCTTGCGTTTTTTCAGGCGCCCCCGACCAATTGAATAGATAGGCAGCATGATGAGAAGGCTCATTGCCGTGAACATAGTTCCCGATAATTCCCTCTCTGGTGATGTCCTCGGTTTCGGCAAAAAAAGAATCCGGTAGGTCCATAGTGAACAATGAATCAAGATGTTCTGTGAATCGCTTGTTTCCACCCATTAGTTTGATCAAACTATCTGGAGCATGCGGCACGTACAAACTATAATTCCAAGCATTGCCCTCAATAAATCCTTGTCCGTGGGTACTTAGCACATCAAACTCTTGTTTGAAATTGCCATCAGAAAGTCGCGGACGCATAAATCCGATAGATGTATCATAAACATTTTTATAGTTTTCAGATCGTTTCGAAAATTCGATGTAAATGTCTTCTTGATTTAGCTTTTTGGCCATCTGTGCAATACACCAATCGTCAAATGCATACTCAAGTGTTTTCGATACCGAACTTCCATTTTTGTCTTCCGGAACATAACCTAGATCTATATAATAATTGAGACCATCGTATGTCCTGTTTCGGGCGGTATTTACACACGCGTCGAGCAATGCAACTTCACTTTGATGTAGTTCATTTCCATTTAGAACAGCATCTGCAATAACCGGAACACTATGATAACCAATCATGCACCAATTCTCATTGGCGTGATGTGACCATATAGGCAACATTTTCCAGGTACTCAGATTATAATGATCGAGCATGGATTGTATCATATCGCCATTTCGCTTGGGATGGAGCAGTTGCAACAAGGGGTGCTGGGCTCTGTAAGTATCCCAAAGTGAAAAGGTGGTGTATTGATCGTAGCCCAATGCCCTTGAATTATTCTGATCTATGCTGCGGAAATATCCATCCACATCGGAGTAGATTGTTGGAGCAAGCATCGTATGATACAATGCTGTATAGAAGTTAATTTTGGTTTCTTCGTCAAGTGTTTCTATTTGTACTTTCGATAATTCCCTATTCCATTTGTCCTGTCCTTCTTTAACCACTCTGTTGAAGTCCCAATGTGGTGTTTCGGTAAAAAGATTGTTCACTGCGCCTGCTGCACTTGTTGAACTTAGTGCCACTTTAATAATCACTTGTTCACCGGCAGATGTGGCAAAGTCGAAGTGTGCTCGTATTTGTCGCCCTGCTATTTCCGGGAAGTTGTTGTATACATCAAATTTTCTCCAAAAGCCGCGATACACATCTTTTGTGGAACTGTTCTCATATCCGTATGATGTGAATGGCTTTGAAAATGAAATTGCAAAGTACACAGTACGTGTTCTGGCCCATCCGCTCGTTTGACGATAACCAGTAATGAGCGTGTCGTTTTCGATACGAAGAAAGGTCCATACATTTTTGTTTTCATAGTTGTAAATACCCGAAACAAGATCCAGTATGATGTGGCTCTCCTCCGATTTTGGAAAGGTGTATCGATGTACTCCAACACGATCTGTTGTAGTTAATTCGGCCAGTATATTGTGATCATCCAGCCAAGCGGTATAGTGATTCGGAAGGGCTTTTTCGCGCTCATGTGAATATCGCGAGCGAAATCCTTCTTCGGGCTTATCTGCTGTTCCGGGATGCAATTGCAAAATACCAGAGGTGGGCATCACAAGAATATCTCCCAAATCGGAATGTCCGGTCCCGCTGAAGTGTGTATGACTGAATCCAACTATTGTAGGATCGTCGTATTGATATCCTGCACAGTATTTATAAACGTCTTTGTTATATTTTCCATTGACTTCGTAAGGAATGGTATCTGTATCTGGACTTAGCTGCACCATGCCAAATGGCACAGTAGCTCCGGGGTATGTATGACCCATTTTGTCGGTGCCGATAAGCGGATTCACATAACGAATTAAATCTTGAGACAGTAAGCTTAGTTGACATGAAAACAAGAAAATCAGAATGACAAATTTAATAGTCATAAGTGTAATTTGTGATTGATTTACAACCAAGAATGTTATTCGTTTTGGAGATTCCCTTCTTGGAGAATTTTCTCTAATGTTTGATTGAATACGATATCGTCTTGAGCACCTGAAATGGTGTATTTTCTTTCGAAGAGGAAAAAAGGTACTCCACGAATTCCGATTTGACGAGATTCGTATATATCCATTTCAACTTCCTGACTAAATTCCACTCCTGAAAAAAGGCCTTCAATTTCGGCTTGATTAATACCAATTTCAGTTCCAAGTTTTATTAAGTTGACGTGTTGTGCTATGTCCACACCATCGGTAAAGTATGAGCGAAAGAGAATTTCTTCCATCTCATTTTGTTTTCCATGTTTTGCTGCTAAATGAGATAGACGGTGAGCATCGAGTGTATTGACAACCACGGCATTTTCGAGATTATACCTCAATCCATAGCTCGCAGCGCTGGAGGAAACTCTTTGATTCATTTCTTTGGCCTCGTCTATGCTGATGTGGTATTTGGTTGAAAGGTATTGGTGTAAATCTAGGCCGTAGTCTTTTGGATCAAGATCGGGCATCAACTGATAACTTTTCCATACTATTTGCGGATTTGAGATCTGAGTAAATTTGGATAATGCTTTTTCCAGTTTTCTTTTTCCAATGTAACAAAATGGACATACAACATCACTCCATATTTCTATAAGCATATCATTGAGATTTAGATTTCAAAGGTAAGCTATGCGAATAGGTTCAAGAGAAGCGAAATGGATTAGGCAAAGGTTTATTTTACGCGCTTCATTGGGAAGAGCTGCACCATTGGAGTGCCATTATTATTACCGTATATTTCTGCAACGATTGAATCGTTTCTTATTTTTCGATAGGTGATTTTGGTTGGAAAATCATGATCCGGGTTCTCAAAAATGAGATGTTTTGGATTTCCTTTTGTGCATTTGAAGGTAACGGGTTTACTCCCATTTTGTTCGCCGGCGGTGACAATGTAGTAAAGATTTCCTGCGCTTCGTTGGAGTAGAATGTCCTCTGAGAATACCATTTCATTGCCCGATTGGAAGGAGCCCATTCCTTTGAAAGTGGAGTCGTTGAGTTCTGACCAAGATTCCCTAAAAATCCCTTCTGCCGAATTATTTTGCCAATTGCCAATGATCCAATCGAGCTTCTTTATTTCCAATTTGGAGATGTCTTTAGATGTGGAACAAGCACACAATAGGCAGACTAGCGAGATGTAAATTTTGTATTTCATATTCATTTTTGTTTTTGGAAAACGATTTTCCTACGGCCGCCCCTCTATTCCTCCAACTCCTTCAGGATCTTTTGCACGTCCTCTTCTGTAGCGCTGAGCTTGCTCTTGCAAAAGCGTATTAGCTCTGTTGCCCGTTTTACTTTTTTCGATAGTTCGTCTACGGTTATTTCTCCTTCTTCTATTTCAGATACAATTTGCTGCAATTCTTCGAATGCTGCTGTATAGTTCGGTTTTTCTTTATCACTCATCTCTTTTTGGTGGTATTACTTTTATAATTTCACTTTCTACTTCTCCGAGGAATAGGAGCGTTTCTATTTTGTCTCCAACCTTCAATTCTCCAGAGTTTTTTACGGATTTTCCATTTAGCATCGTGATGCTGTAGCCGCGGCGCAGCACATTTTCTGGACTTAGATTTTTTACATCTTTTTCGAACTGCACAATGAGATTGTTATGGTCATTGATGTATCGAAGCAACCTAGGTAATAACGATTTGGATTTTTCCTCAATTTTTGATTTGTTTTCGTGCAAAATAGTTTGAACACTTTTGCGAATAATATTTTTGGATTCTAATAATTGATCTCTTTGGGTCTTTACAAAGATCTTCACATTTCCCTGAATACCGATTATTTCTTCGCGTATGGCACTGCGGTGGCCTTGGAGTAAACGTCCTGTGGCCGATCGAAACACTTTTACCTCGTGCGCAATTGCAGTCTTTTCTGTTTCAAGTAAATCTCTGCTAAAAGAGATTATTTTCTCCCTAGCTTTTTCTACTGGTTGACTGTAGTTATGAAATTGTTGAATGAGGTACTCAGCAATTTTAGTGGGTGTAATCGCATTCTGATATGAAATCATTTCACACACTGTTTCATTCGTGGCATGGCCAATTCCGGTGATCACCGGTATAGGAAACTCAGCTATTGCCTTGGCAAGGTCGTAGTGATTGTAACAGGAAAGTCCAACATCACCTCCGCCGCCACGCACAATGGCCACTAAATCGAAATGATGAATGACTTTGCGAATTTTATTCAATTGATCTATGATGGTAGCCACTGCTTTGTCGCCTTGCAGAAGCGAAGGAAAGAGCATGTGAAAGAAACGATAATTCCAAGCGTTGTGTGTAAGAACCTCCATAAAATCGGCATAGCCTTTAGAACTTTCCACGGATATAATGGCAATACGCTGGGGTAAAAGAGGCAGTAATGTCCGCTTGTTTTGATTGAAGAGGTCTTCGGTTTTTAACCGATGAATGGTCTCCATTTTTTCTTTTTCTATGTCCCCGAGCGTGTAGGAAACGTCAATATCCAATATGCGAATGGATAACCCGTATACCGGATCATATCCAATTTTGCCCAAGAACAAAATCTTTATTCCGTCCTTAAGTGGTTCTTTAAGTATTTGTAAAAAGCTCTCATTGATTCGCTGATAATCATCTTTCCAAAGATTGCTTTTTATTTGAGCCACTACTTTTCCGTCGGCCTTGTCCAAGAGCTCCGGATAGCAATGGCCTGAATGACTGTAATAATTCAGTTTGTTCATTTCAGCCTTGATCCAATAGGCACTGGTGTATCGCTCAGCCAATGATTTTTGAATGCTCTGACTTACTTCGAGCAGCGAAAAGATGGTTCTATCGGGTGTTTTCTCGGGCATGGCTCAGCATCGAAAAGCGAAGTTACAAAGCCCAATCGTTTATTTTTCAGGATTGTCGATAACTCATGCATCCCTCAATTTGCGGTCACTTTCGGAGATAGGAAGGTCATTGATACTCGCAAATCTTTTCGCCATCAAGCCATTTTCGTCAAATTCCCAGTTCTCATTGCCGTAGGCCCTAAACCACTGACCATTTTCGTTGTGGTACTCATATTCAAATCGCACAGCGATCCGATTTTCCGTATGTGCCCAATATTCTTTTTTTAAGTGGTATTGGAGTTCTTTTTCCCACTTGTCCTTCAAAAAAGATTTGATCTCCTCGCGCCCTTGAATAAATTGATTTCTATTTCTCCATTCGCTGTTTTCTGTGTATCCCTTGGATACCCGCTCAGGATCTTGACTATTCCAAGCATCTTCCGCCATTTGAATTTTTTGTTTGGCGGTTTCTTCAGTGAAGGGTGGTAGAGGTGGTCGTTGTTCCATGTAAGTTTATTGAATAACTTCAAATATCTCGAATAATGGACTGTGTATTTGACATAAATGAACAAAGAGACTCACGAGCCGCCTTGTTGAATTGAGGGTTTGATTGCACGAGATATTATTTTCTGGTTTTATTCAAAAAATAGAGGAGGGAGACGGCTACCACTGCGTGCATCACGTTTAATGCCACGGCGTAGGCAATCGGGACATTGGGAATGAAAAATGGGTTGGCAAATGTGACTAGCATAAGCACAACCGCGAGTACACTGAAATTTCTGAAGCCATGGTTACTGTACTTGTCAAAGAAGAAGTAGATAATGGCTCCAATGATGCTAGGAAGCATGGATGAGAAAAGGATAAGAATTACGGTCATGGGTTTTCCTGGCTCCACTTCCACGGAATCGTTTATGATGTTGGCTCCTCAAGAGATGTAGAATAGTATTGCGTTAATGGCCATAGATGCAGCCCCAGCGATAGCTCCGGTTGTAAGTGCTTTGGTAAAGGTAATTTTGGTGTTCATGGGGATTCTAGGTTTAAGGAATTGAATGTATAATAATTGTATGTACAAATAAATAGTCAAATTTTTTTATCCCCGAAATTCATCGAGCCATTCGTTCATGATTTTTGCTTTTTCTTCGTTGAAGTGCATGAATGTGATGGAACGGCTGAGTAATTTCTTATCAATTTCGTCAAGTAGTTTGAGCCCTTTTTCCGTAATGCGAATATCTACTTGACGACGGTCTTCTTCGTTTTCTGTGCGCGTGACCAGTTTCTTTTCTTGCAGTTTATCGACAATACGTGTTGCGTTCGAAGCTCTGTCAATCATACGTTCTGTGATTTCGGTGTTTCGATAGCTGTTCGGATACCTGCCCTTCAAAATACGAAGTACGTTGAATTGGTGATGCGTAATACCACAAGGTTTTAGATTTTCAGAAAAAGTAGAATTTAACCAACTACTCGTAAACAAAATGTTCAAAGCAAGTTTTTGTTGCTCACTCTTAAACGGCTTCGTCTGTTTTAATTCGGCTTCTAATTTCACAGGAAAAATTTAGGAGTAAAGTAGTTGTATGTACAAATAAAAGTGAGAATTTGATTTATTTATTTGATAATGTGAACTTTGTGTGACAGAATGCGATCGTGAAACTGAATTTGTACAATGGCGACACCGCTCAATGTTGTTGGCAGATACATCGGGGAATTATCCCGTTGATATATCAACAGTTTACCCGTGATGTCGAATACTTGAACCAAATGGACTTTCTCCTGAAAGTCATAAAATCTAAGGCATTGAGATATGGGGTCGAAATAAATCTCATGAGACATAGTTTCAACAGTGGATTCTCCGATGCTCGCAGTGTTGCAGGGATTAACAATGTTAGAGCATATCATAGAATCGGTCCAAAGGAGTTCTGCTGAAACGGAAGAGTTAATAAAGCTACCTCCGCTACTTATTGCATAGGCGGGTTCACGAACAAGGAAGTGGGGGTATTCCATGACTGTCTGTGACAAACGATCTGTTTGGTTGCATCCACTTTCGAGTGCATCATCGGTGCGAATTAAAATAGGTTTAAAGCTGATAGGCGAATAGTTGGTTGTGAATCCGGATAGAAGCACTCCAATATTGTCTTTCGGCTTTGTGATATACGGATAATGTGAACCTCCATTGTTGTATGAAAAGACCTTATTCAGGTTTCCATCAAAGTCCGTTTTAAGGATGACGTGTTTGTTCGGTACAAAACCGGTAGTAGGGTAGGACATTGTGGCAACACCAATGGCATATCCGTTGAATAATTCGACAATGGAAGAACCATTCTCGCTGCCATCGCTGTTGGTTCCATGATATGTTCGGGTCCAAATGGTATCGCCTTGTGCATTGGATCGAATGATAAACTCGTCGGGATAATCCAGATAAGAATCCTTCATCACTGTGGTCGCGCCGGTAATGGCATAACCACCACCACTGCATTCGATAATACCGTATGCTGATGTATACTGATTGGTGTCTCCGTATGCTCTTAGATACTCTAATTCTCCTTCTCCATCTAGTTGCATGATAAATGAATAGAAGGTTCCTTGTTCAATGTACCTTCCTGCAGCAACAATCAGGCTATCGTTTGTTTCATACACATCAAAGGCTTGGTCTATATTACCTTCTGTTCCAATGGAACGTCCCCATAAGTAGTTACCCTCTGAATTTAGACGAGCTATATAGACATCTGTGTATGGTGAACCTGCTTCCTGCCCAAAAGAATTGGTGTGTCCTGCAATGATGAGGTCGCCATTTTTGGCTTCTATAATGCTGTTGACAACATCATCTCCACTACCCTGCATTACCTTTTGCCATAGGGTATTTCCGTCGTTGTCGGTTTTGACTACTAAAATATTGTAGGCGTTGTAGGATCCAATGCTCGCTGCCAGACAAAATCCACCACTTAACAAGGGTATGGCACGTTGAGATATATTTCCGATGGTACTGCTGTTATTATAGGTTTTGCTCCAGATAATATTTCCTTCGCAGTCGGTTCGCGACAGGTATATTTTATCCGTTCCATCACTCACAATCCCAGTAAAAATGTATCCGCCATCATCAAGTTGGTAGGATCCGAAACAATGGGCTCCTGTTCCCGGTGGTGAATAGTATTTCTGAAAAGTGTTTTGTGTAAAACCGCTTGCAACGATCAAAAAGTAAATTAGGAGTAAACTTGTCTTCATGTAACAGGAATTTGAACGCTAGTTTACATGAAATATGAATAACTTTCAAATAATCCCAATTCTGTTTATGAAATAGTCATAATTACTGTAAAAGCATTCAGTGGTGAATGCAGCTAAATATGATCATTATTTTGAAAGATCAAGCATTCCAAAATACTTTTCCTTCTAGTGCTTTCTCTTTTTTTGGAACACGGTATATAAGTAATAGTCCCACGATGAAGAAAATGATGAGTGCCAAAATACTTGTTCGCATACTTCCCATATGTTCGAGATAACCGAAGGTAATAAGTCCTATGATCAGTCCTACTTTTTCGGTGACATCATAGAATGAAAAGTAAGAGGCGTGGTCGTTCGTTTCAGGTAGAAATTTGGAATAGGTACTTCTGGCGAGGGCTTGAGTTCCGCCCATTACAAAACCAATTAATCCAGCGGCTATGTAAAAGCTGATAGGTGTGCGTACAATGCTGTATGCGAATATGCAAACGCAAGCCCAAATGAAAAGAGCAATTTTAAGCGTATTGAGATTTCCAAATTTTTTCGAGCAGATTGAAAAGAGAATGGCACCTGGAATAGCAATCAATTGAACCAAAAGAACAGCGGTGATCAACTCGCCATCTGACAAACCTTGTACAAGTTTTCCGGTCTCATCAGGTCGCCAAACTTCTTTCATCCCAAAAAGTGAAGCCATCTGCATAATAGTCTGCACTCCCATGCTGAATACCCAAAAGGCAAGTAAATAGGATCTGAGCCTTTGGGTTTGTTTCATTTCTCCCCATACATTTTTCAAGGCCTGAAATCCATGAGAGATCACTTGACTTTTGAAGGTATTGGTATTGCGCTTTTCTTTCAAATGGTAAAAGGTGTATTGTGCAAAACCGGCCCACCAAATGGCAACGGCTATAAAACTTTCTCTTGCTTCTCGATCAAAAACTTGAATCATGACTAAGCAAATAACTAAGAGGATTACACTGCCAATATAACCCAAGGAAAATCCTTTGGCGCTCAATCTATCTTGTTCGTCCGGTGCTGCGATTTCCGGTAAAAAGGAATTTGCGAAGGCATAGCTACACCAAAAGCCTATGCAAGCTAGAATCACACTGAGCATACTCAACTCGAGGTGATTAATGTCGAAAAAATATAAACTGGCACATGCTGCTGCCCCGAGGTAGCAAAAGATTTTCAAAAAAGTCATTTTTCTTCCCAGATAATCTGCAATTCCCGAAAGGGTGGGTGAGAGAAAACAGACAATTGTCATGCCTATGGCCAATGAGTAACTCAAGAGCTCTGTATTCACCAATTGCATCCCAAATACATTTACCATATCGCTGTTCACTCCATTGGCATCTGTGGTTCTTGTAACGGCTGTATAAAACAAGGGAAAGATTGCCGTGCCTATAACCAGGTTGTACGTCGAATTAGACCAATCGTAAAAAGCCCAGGCATTTTGAATCTTTTTTGAAACTTTCATGGCGGAAAAATAGCAAGAAAGTTGATTGGGTTATAGTTGGCAATCGTCTCCAGTTCCATAGAAATGGCATCATACCCGTTGGTAGTCCTCCCCAGTTCCATAGAAACGGCATCATACCCGTTGGTAATCCTCCCCAGTTCCGTAGAAACGACATCATAAGGGTTGGCATTGCGCAGTCGTCCCCAGTTCCGTAGAAACGGCATCATAAGGGTTGGCAATCATCCCCAGTTCCTTAGAAACGGCATCATAAGGGTTGGCATTGCGCAGTCGTCCCCAGTTCCGTAGAAACGGCATCATAAGGGTTGGCATTGCGCAGTCGTCCCCAGTTCCGTAGGAACGGCATCATACTAGGCGGTAATGATAATGCGTCGATGCCTAGAATAGATTGATCGTGTTCTGAAGCATCCAACCCGCCCAGCGGGTGACATAGCACAAAAGAAATAAGAAGCTCTCTGCACGCATCATGTCGATTGTCGAGACTGGCTGCGTATTGCCGACATACTGCTCACCGCTACATACTGCCTATTGACTACTACATAATAGCTCCTGCTGAAAAAAACAATCTTTCCAAATGAAAACCTCGCTAACTTTGCACCATCTCACAGGGGTGTTTCGACATGGTCGAGACTGAGATGATACCCTTTGAACCTGAGCGGGCAATGCTGCTGAGGAAGTGAAGTGTGAATGTTTTATTCACGGAAAAGTCTGCCTCTGGATTTTTCCATGTTATCAATGTTTTAAATTTTTTGATACATGAAAATATTCATGGCTTTTTTGTTTTCCGTACTCTCAATATGTGCAAGCTGTCAACAAAATATTCAGGGGCATGTGACCGATGAACAGGGTAATCCCCTCACAGGAGTTAATGTGTCGTGTTCTGGTATTACTGCGCGCACTGATGATGAAGGTTTGTTTGTACTTCTGAATATTCAATTGGGCAAACATCTTTTATCTGCTGAGCTTTCGGGTTATTCCAAAACCTTCGTGGATGTATTGGTTGATTCAAATCCAATTACACAATCTAAAAATTCGGACATAGGTATTGTACTGCGCAGTGCTAAATATGTGGTAGAAGGTGAAAGTCGAATCTTAAAGGAAACCTCTGACTATTATATCACAGAAGGAGTGTTAATTGAAATTATCACAGAGCGGAACGGTAGTCAACCTTCACCCATGAATATACTCAGTGGGGATGATGTGAAACTTCTAAATAATGGACAAGACATGCCCTATTTGCTGCGCGCTCAGCCTTCTTTGGTTACTACCAGTGATGCAGGAAATGGAGTAGGGTATACGGGAATGTGGATTCGGGGCAGCGATGGTTCGAGAATCAATGTTACGATCAACGGTGTGGCGCTGAATGATCCAGAATCACAGCAAGTCTATTGGGTGGATTTACCGGATTTGGGTTCGAGCGCCGATCGCATTTCTATACAACGGGGTGTTGGTGCCTCCACAAATGGAACAGGAGCCTTCGGTGCTTCGGTAGCTATAGATACTGAAGAATTGTCGCCTAATCCCTTTGCCAGAATCACCAATGGTTTTGGATCTTTTAGTACCATGAAAAATAACGTGCAGTTCGGCACTGGACTTATTAATGACCGTTGGACAATGGAAGGTCGTCTCTCACGTATTTCATCCGACGGATACATGGATCGTGCTGAATCGAATCTGAAATCGTTCCATCTTTCGGGAACTTACAAAACACCGAAAACTACAGTGCGTCTATTGACAATGGGTGGACACGAACGCACTTATCAATCGTGGTATGGCGTTCCTCAGTCGCGGTTGACTGGTGACGTAGAAGGTATGTTGACCCATGCCGGAAATGAAGGATACTCGGATGCTCAATTGCAAAATCTCTTAAATGCTGGAAGGACGTATAATTATTATCTCTACGAAGATGAGGTGGATGATTATACTCAGAATCACTACCAGATGCATGTTGTCAGAGAATTGGCTGGCGGTGTTTGGGTAAAATTCACTACATTTTATACGCGTGGTTTTGGATACTTCGAGCAATTTCGACAAGATGAGTCTATGGATTCATACGGACTCAGTGCCATTCCCATTGCGCGCGATTCTGTATTTAGTGACGGTTTAGATAGTGGTGGTAATTTAATTTCGAACGGTTTTGCAGGAAACTTCTTGCAACCGGATCTTAGCTTTTATTACAATCCGTTATTAACCGATGGCGGAGATAGCATTGGCGATGGTAACGGTAATTTTCTGCTGGATGTGATTGCTCAGATCGATCGCACGGATTTGGTTCGTCAGCGTTGGTTGAGTAATCATTATTATGGGGCAAATGCTAGTCTCAATTTCAACGATTGGAGGTCTGAACGAAGATATGAGTTAACACTTGGATTGAATTCCGGGTTTTACGATGGAGAACATTTCGGGAAAATTAATTGGATACAATATTCAAATCAAATAGATCCCGGCTATGAATTTTACTCCGGAAATAGCCACAAATCAGACCTTTCGGCATTCCTGAAGGGTGTATTGAAATTTGCAGATAGAGCCGCATTGTTTGTGGATGTGCAAGCAAGAGCGGTAGGTTACAAAACAAAAGGATTGGATGTAGATCTCCGGAATTACGACATACAAGATGATTTATTCTTCTTGAATCCAAAAGTCGGATTCACATTCAAAACGAGCAGAAGACATCTGCTTTATGTTAGTGCTTCTGTGGCGAATAGAGAACCAGCTCGAACCGATTATGTGGACTCACCAAACGGGGTAATGCCCAAACCGGAGTCTATGATCGATTTTGAGGGAGGTATTCGAATGACGAAAAAAGGTATTTATTACAATGCCAATTTGTATTGGATGCAATACAAAGATCAATTGGTTCTTACTGGAGCCTTGAATGATGTGGGTAGTCCTATCCGAATGAATGTTCCAAGAAGTTACAGAGCCGGATTGGAGTTGGAAGCAATGTATGAACACAAGAGGAGATATTCGATTTCGGGTAATCTGACTTTTAGTCAAAACCAAATAGGCGGATTCAATCAGGTGACTTACGACTACACCAATGGTCTATCGGAAGTATACGAGCGTTTTGAGAATACCGACATCTCATTTTCACCTCAGGTTATAGCTTCTTTGCAAGCTCAATACCACATCGGCATTTTAGATATCGGTGATGTTAATGTGCGCAAATTGAGTTTTGGTTTTCTGTTGAAACATGTGGGAAAACAATACCTTGATAACACCTCCAATGCTAATAAAATGATTGCCGATTACACAGTGGTGGATTTAATGGCTACATACTCTGCTCGCTTATTTGAAAAAAATAAAATCGAATTTTCGCTTTGGTTGATGAATACACTGAACAAACAATATGTATCAAATGGCTATACATACTCATACATTTTCGGGAATCCTGTAACTGAAAATTTCTATTATCCTCAGGCGGGGAGAAATGTGATGGGAAGTATTACGGTAGAGTTTTGATGGATATAAGATATGGGTATATGTGTGCCAGAAATATGTTGATCGTTCTTATCATTCGATGCCTAAAATAGATTAACCTATTTAGGGGCACGCAATTCGCCAAGCGGACGCCGCACTATTGCTTTTGAGTAATTGAAGCTCATGAAACCCTTACGGCTGGTGACATATACAAGATTGAAAATACAGTGGTGTGTGGTATTTGCGTGAGGGATAGCAGCGGAAAGCCCGAAGATACGAGGCCACGAGGAGCGAGGCTTGGAGCGGATAGCCCGACCCCGCTGGTCTGAGGGAGGATGAGAACGTTGACGCTAATAGCGGGGGCACGCCCAAAAAATTTGACCTGTGCTTGGAACAAATGTGGAAACAATTGAAAACTTCGGTGGTTGAAAAAAGATCTATCTCTTCAAACTTTTCTTGGCTTCACCAATTCCTATCAAGACTTCGGAACTTTGCTCGAACGCGGTTCCAATTACTACCACATCGGCTCCAGATTGCCATGCTCTTTCGGCTTCTTCGCCGGTGCGTATTCCGCCTCCTACAATTAAAGGTGTGTTCACAGATTTTCGCACGGCCTCTATCATCTCCTCAGAAACTGGTTTTGCTGCACCACTTCCTCCATCCAAATACATGCAACTTAAACCCAACATTTCGCCGGCCATAGCGGTAACGGCTGCAATTTCAGGTTTGTTGTACGGCATAGGCAAGGTGCCACTTATGTATGATGCTGTTGTAGCCCTTCCACAATCTATCAGCATGTATCCGGTGGAAATGGACTCTAGTTTTTTTCTTCGAATGGAAGGGGCCGCCAAAACATGTTGACCTATCAACAACTCTGCATTTCTTCCGGAAATCAACGACAATAATAAAATGGCGTCAGCTTCTCCCGAAATCTGCTGAACTCCTCCCGGGAAAATAACAACAGGAAGAGGTGTTTTGGATTTTATGTAAGCAATGGATTCGTGAAAATGATCTTCAACCAGAAGGCTTCCACCCACAAGAATCATATTTACTTCTGTATAATGGATCAACTCTAAATGTTTGTCGAGTTGCTCGCGATCGGCTAAATGATCGGGGTCCAGTAAAACGGCTAGCCATTTCTGCCCTTGCATTTTTGCTTCCATCAGTTGTTGAAATACCCCTGCCATAGTTGCAAATGTAGGGATATTGTCACAATTGACGGGCATTATGGCGACCATCAAAAAAGGGTACGTTACTAACAAAGCTTAGTTTACTTTTTTGAAAAGATGCAATCAACTTTGGGTCTGCTTCGTGTTTTCTTAGGCGTTTCAAAACATCGGGTCTGAGAACCTTTGTTCAAGCCAGCAATAAGTTTAAGTAAAATCGAACCGAACCATGTTAGAGAACTCTCTTCGCTTTAACCTTCCGAAGGATAATTCCTCGATGATCAAAGTAATCGGTGTTGGTGGCGGCGGATCAAACGCTGTCAACTACATGTATGAACAGGGAATCAAAGGAGTTGACTTTATTGTCTGCAACACGGATGCTCAAGCTTTAGATATGAGCCCTGTGCCTCATAGAATCCAGTTGGGTTCTACCCTTACTGAAGGACGTGGTGCAGGATCGATACCGGAAGTGGGTCGAAATGCAGCCATCGAGAACCTCGAGGATGTGATGGGCCTTATTTCGAACAATACGAACATGGTGTTTGTAACAGCCGGAATGGGCGGAGGTACCGGCACAGGCGCAGCTCCCGTGATTGCGCGTGCGGCCAAAGAAAGAGGCATGCTCACGGTAGGTATCATTACTGTTCCTTTTCTATTCGAAGGCAAAAAACGCAATGTACAGGCCGAACAAGGGATAAGAGAGATGCGCGATGCTGTTGATACTTTGCTCATTATTCGCAATGATAAGTTGCGCGAACTATATGGCAATCTTACTCTAAAACAAGCATTCAGTCATGCGGATGAAGTGCTTTGCACTGCCGCAAAAGGAATTGCTGAAGTAATAACTCTTACGGGTACTGTGAACGTGGATATGAACGACGTGAAAACAGTAATGCGAGAAAGCGGCGTAGCTATAATGGGTAGCGGTCGCGCTAGTGGTGAAGGTCGTGCTCAACGAGCTGTCCAAATCGCTTTGGAGTCTCCATTGCTCAACGACAACGATATACACGGTGCAAACTTTATCCTTCTGAATGTTACTTTCGGAACGGATGAATTGTTGATGGATGAAATAGCGGAAATTACAGATCATATCCAAAATCAAGCCGGTCAAAGCGCTGAAGTGATTTGGGGTTATGGTTCAGACGATACCTTAGGCGACGATATCTGTGTAACAGTTATTGCTACCGGATTTGCAGCAAAAACTGTAGATGAAGTTCTTCCACAGGCTCCTGCCGAACAAAAGAAAATGTGGCTCGAAACGCAAGCTGCCGAAGTGACGCAGAAAGTGGAGAAACCAACACAACCCGCAACTCCAACTAAAGAAGAGCAACCAAGCGCTATTGAAGAAGTACCTGTAGTGGACTCTTCGGAGCCATTTCTTTTTACAATAGAAAAAGCTCAAGAAGTCGAATTTGATTTGCCTGTAGAAAATAAGTTCGAGGAAAATCTTCAGCAGCATTCTCTGTTCGAATCAGAAGAGGAAACTGAAGAAATCCCAGACATCAGCAACTTAAAGTACAATGTTGAAGCTGTGAGTGCGGATGAAAAACCAACTTATTATAAGTTGGAAGATGAATCTCCGGTTCAACAAATTCCGTCTGACACGCTTCCCATTCGCGAAGATTTAAAAGCCACCGATCGGCCATCGCGCACAGAATTGATGGCAAGGAATAAGGATCGTGAAATGCGCATCAGAGAGTTTACCCACAAGATGAAAACCCCTAACGGTATCAACGATCTGGAATCTGAACCTGCATTTGTTAGAAGAAGGATTTCTCTGGAAAACTCTAATAGAAGCGCAGAAAGTCAGGTGTCGAGATTTTCGCTTACTGAAACGACGGATGAGAATGGCCAGAAAAAGACTGAGCTCAGAGACAACCCTTTCCTACACGACAACGTTGATTAACGAAAGAACCCTATAGCCGGTTTCATTCTCCAGAAATCGGCATCAATAAAAAAACCACTGAAAGGTGGTTTTTTTTTGGAATATTTCTTCCACGAGCGAGACTCGTGATGGTTGTTCAACCCAGAATCCGCATTGGAAATCTATTGCAGCACTAACCCCCTTCGATATCAAGCACTTTCTCGATTTTCATTCTTGGTGTATGAATATACACCATCAAATAATCCCACATTGCGCATTGGAAGTGTCTTGAGGTTATTGCGCTGCGGGATTCTCGAATCTACACGATGGAGCAAAGTAATAGTTCGACCTCTGAATTCCGAAATCTCCATCGCGTGATTCGGGATAATACCAATTCTGCACAATAAATAGTTCATGCTGCATTGCGCATTGGAAGTTTTTTTTGGGCAATACGCCGCAGCATCTTGCATACATGAAGTGGTAAATACCGTTATAGTAGCTGTTGTCTCCACTGAGCCGAGATTACAGTTACATAAACCCAAATCAAACGATAGAAAAATTGCACCCTAATTTTGCCGATGAGTGTAGTATTCTATCACTTAGATTTGAGAATCCCGCACGCATTCTACAAAAATTGCCCTATTGCGTAATGCGGGATAAATGGCATTAGCGCTTCATCGCGACTTTCAATGCGGATTCTGGGTTTAATAGTCCCATTCCGCTTCACTCCATTGGACTATAACAGCAATTTTGACGGTTTTAAGCGGTAACAATCAATACAAACTTGTCGATTTACTAGGTGTTTATTACCACTTAGATTTGAGCATCCCGCGATCTGCTTCCCTTGTATTTCTTAAGGTTGTTTCGCGGGGTTTGGCCCGAAAGAATTTAAACATCTTTGTCATCATTTCAAATTTGGTCGAAACGTGAAAGAGGTTTTTAGAGGTTCCCTCAGCAATAAAAATCGAGAAAGTGCATGATATCAAAAAAGGTTAGTACGGCAATAGATTTCCAATGCAGATTCTGGCTTCAATGCAATTGTTATCCAGTTGATAAAAATTCTGATTATCTCACAATTAGTTTTTGTGAAACTCTTCCTGATTCCGTTTCGATAGTGATATTGTATAAACCGGGAACAACATTGCGCGCATCGAAGAAGTGTTTCTTTTCACCCTGCGAAAACTCGCCTTGATAAATAGTGAAGACTTTCTGACCAAGAATATCCAAGAGATAAATGCTTCCCTGTGCCGGATCTTCGAATAATACCGGAACCACAGTCATGGCATTGGCAGGATTGGGATATACCTTTCCAAAATCGAAGTTTAATGTATTGTCAACTGAAATGATCTCTCCAAGAACATCAAATGACCAGTAGCCCTCCGGAGCAGGCATTGGACGGACTTGTACTTTACCTGTGTTGGCTTCACCACGCACATAGTAATAAACTGTGGTGCCCCATTCTTGGGCTGGGATGTTGGCAGTCCAAATGTTGGAGCCGGCATCACTCATACTTACCATTGTATAATCCGCATCAATAACTGTTTTCCAATAGAGCGTTCCGTTAGCAACACCATCGCGGTGATTCATGTATGCATTTACAGTGTACCCATTTACATTGTCTTCCGTATCGGGAAGTGGTTGATGGCTGATGAGCAATGGATCTTCAACTCCTACGGCGTGCGTAATGCAGTGAATGGCTCCACTCGCTGCAATGATTACTTCAGGATTGTTGTCGCAATCGATACCTACAATTTCATAACCTGGAAGTGCCTCTTCCCAAATAGAAATTCCTTGTGGGTCATAAGAGGTATTGTAGGTTGGTAGCAGTACTTTTTTGTTCACGAATACAGCATTGGTGAAGGTTCTGTAATATGCGTCAGGTGCATATTCGCCTTGACCATTTGGAACCATCGGCATCCAAATGATTTTATAGGGTGTTCCCCACTTGGAATTGAAATTGCTCAACACATACTCTATATTGGCATTCAATTGCGGACCATCGCTTTCGCCTTCCGGAAATTGACCTACAAGCAGGGTTTCTTCATCCAACAACTTCATGTGCATGTCGATGTGATGTATATCGTCGTATGGAAGTGTCTCCATTTTTATGTAACGATCAATGCCCATGTAGTCAGAAAGTATCTGATCTATCTCTTCTGCTGTTTTTGATGTAACGTCATAAGGGTTATTAGCATCATTTTCATCTAAAATCAATTCAGATGCGAAAGCAGTTCCAAATCCATCACTCATAAAGTTGCCACCTGTGTTCACCAAATCTGCTGGAGCTTCTGTAATGGTATATAATTCTATTCCCAATTCATCAGCAATATATTCGGGCGAGGCATCGTCATTCGGGCGATTTGGTCGGTTGTAAATCCAGTCTACCATTACTAAGTTGTCTACTTCATTTCCATAAACTGGATTTCCGGCATAATCTCTTATCCATACACTGTCGAAGTTGGAATCAAGAATAGTCACATTGTCCATGTTGTCGAGTGGACCACCTGCTTCACTGCCCATTAAGTAATTTTCGGTAGACGAAACATTTTCGCTCAATATAATAACGCGTGTTTCGGTTTTAGCCTCACGAACTATCTGCTTTAAAATTCCGGGGTATGAGGTCCACGAAATGGTGAGGGCTTGTATTTCTTCCCATTCTGCCATTGCCCTTAAACTTTCATAAGGTGGTGGTGTCTCGATGCCTCGATTTCCGGAGATTACAAAATCACCTTGGAGAAGTTGTTCTTTTTCTCGTTGTGAAAACCCGACAGGGAGATCAACTTTTTGAGCAACAATAGAAATGGTGCAGCACAGAACTGCGGTGAGCGTTGTAAAAATTCTCATGTATACAGGTTCTTTAAGGTCCAAATATCGACATTATTGGCCGAGGAAAGGCAGGATAGCGAAACCTTAACCCTAGAAATGGCTAGGGCGAATTGGCTCAAAATCTAGTTTTTGCGCTGCCCCGCGCTTAGGATTCCAAGAGCAAATAAAATCATTGCCGGTCCAAGGCTCTTAAAATCGAGTGGAGCGATGTGAAGTATAGAAAGTGATATGGCTATCATCAATGAAACATTGCCTAAGTAATAAAACCACTCGAATAGCACTCGTTGTTGTCTAAAAAAGCGAATAGTCAATCGTATAACGGCAAATGAGGCTGCAGCCAGCAAAAGAGTAGTAGCTCCCGGCACACTCATCCAAGTCATAAATATACCGATCACAAATATCAATGCAGGAAGGATCTGCCAAAACCAATGTTCTTTAGGTTTTCGATTCAGATCGTCGAACTGATCTAAGATTTGATCATTTTCTATCAAGGAGAATATTTAAAACGCAATGGATAGACTGAGTTTGGCTGTTATGTTGTCAACGGGTTTTTCGTGTGCGTAGTTTCCATATCTGTAAAAAACACCTAATCCAAAGGCAGAGTAATTGAGATTGATCAATTTATCTACCTGTAGACCGCTTTCGACATAGCCTTTCCGCGCTTCTTTGAAATTTGCCTGGTGTTTATCGGCAAATTCCATCTTTCCCCACATCATATTGTGTACCAAGATAATTTCCGGTCTGAATGTTTTACCCTTGTATAAAAGGTGTTTGAAATTATGCCTCACATGCACACCCACAAAGCGTGAATGCATAAACTCATTCACGTGCATCGTTTCAAATGTAAAAGGTGATGCTATTCCGAGGTACTTATTGTTGTCGTAGTTGGTGTTGTTCGAGCCCTGGGCATTGTAAAGAAGTGTTAAAGGCAAATTATCAGGAGTGAGACCGGCATTTACGCGAAAAGTGAGGTGACCAATGTTCTTTATTTTAAACGTTTTTTCGGTGGCAAAATCAATGCGTTGGTATTCTATCTCTCCCTTGTATATATTGGAAAAGCCTCTTGAATAGCGAGCCCAAACTATGGGCCAACGTCCGCCCAAGCGAATTTCTTTGTTTCCCATGCGAGCTAGTTTTTCGCCCGGAGCATATCGCAAAAGCACTCCGGTGGTAAGAGTTAAAAACGAGTTTCGAGAAAGTGAAGCCAGTTCATTATCAATATATTCGTGGCTATATCCATTGAACATTTTTGTAAAAGCGTTTTCAGCAAAAAAAGTTCCTGTAAGATTTGAAATTAATCGTCCATTGAATCTGAAACCAATTTTTTCATAGCGATCCATGCGATTCACCATGTATTGATAGTAATTGCTCATTCTCGAAAGATCGTCTCGATTGATTTGGTTTCCTCCCGTTTCGTGTACATCATTTTCGTAGAAGAGGTCAGTCCAGACATTGCGTTTTTTATACAAATGTGTGCGAAGATTTCCACCGTATTTCGAGTGCGTGTCGCGAAAACCATAGGCGTAATACCCCGACAAAACAAAGGTCTTAGAAACTTTGTCGTTTGTGGCTAAACCAGCACCGAGTCTTAATCCCTCGTAATCGTTGTATCGAATGAACCTCTTTAGGTCAAAATTTACAGGCCCCATAGGTATCATTCCTTCACTCAAAATTTTCGAGATTTGAAGTATGCGATCGAAATTTTCTGCTTCCCCTAAGCTATCAATCATCTCATACGTTCTTACTTCACGATCGTCCAATATGGTGGTGCGATAAATATTCCACAAAGAATCCGGCTGGTTAAGCGCTTCTTTCGACATCTGAAGCGTGACAGGAGTAAAATCCTTGGCTCTCATTTCTTCACCTATTTTAATGTTTTTCAAGTAGGAACGTCCAATTCCCGCTATTGGAAAATCATTGATCTTGGCAAAGGGCATTGACAAAAAAGTATTCAACTGTACCGGAAACCATTTTTTGTCGTCCACCTTCTCATACATCTGCTGAATTTTGATGCTAAAGGATGAAGAATCACCCGGTTGTGCAATTACGTTCTGTAAAGCATACCCATCCGTGTTGATGAACAACTGCCCTTTCATGGCATCAAAGTTTTTATTTTTTCTAGCTCTGTATGAAATGGTAAATACTGTATCTTCATTGATATAGGTTGTATCCTCGAGGATAAACAAATATTTATTGTAGCTACCTTTCGCTAGGGGACTGAGATAGCTAACGTCAAGTATGTTCACTGTTTCGCCATAAAAAGAGAAAGATTGGAGTTGAGTGCCCAACAAAGCGAATTCCGGATTTTTAAGACCAGATACCCTTGTAGCTATAATGGTTTCTTCGCTTCTATTGGGTGGCATGAATTTTCGCTTGCTCGCACTTTCCATCATAAAGATGTGCTGAGCTTTTAAAAAGTCGACCATCTCGCGGTTCGATGAATCAAGGGAATTGTACTCAATTGGATCGTTGTATTTCGCAGTGTCTAATTCTGCGGTGAAAATGAGCTTGTTGTAACTGTCGTATGAAAAAGACTCTTCGCCCTCAGGATCATTCAGGTTTTTGTTGTCAATCGCTTTTTTGATAATGCGTTCCGCAGGGTTTACCCCCGGTCGAATTACAACTTCATTGAGTACATAGCTTTTTCTTTTGAGGCCTATAATGACATCAGAAATTTCAATATCAAAAGAGCGACGGTATGTTTCATAACCAATATAATTGAACACAACCGATTCTTGCGCATCTACAACGACTTCAAATCTGCCATCGATGTCGGAATACGTTCCTCTATCCGATACTTCTGCAGCAATGGCCACAAATGCCAATGGCTCGCCGGTCTCAGAATCTACAGCACGGCCCGATACTTTTATTTGAGCATCTAATTGAATCGAGAATAAAAGTGATAAAAGCGCTAGCAATGTTTTCATAGTCTGCGAATATGGGAAATTATACCAATTCTGCTTATACAATAGTCCAAACTATTTTATCCCGCATTGCGCATTGAAGTATCTTGAGGGTAATCAAATGTAGGATCTTGCATGCTTGAAGTGGAAAATACCGTTAGAGTGGCCGGTATAGCCTAATGGAGTGAAACGAAATTGGACTATTACAAATACGTGAAAGGTATACCTGAACGGTATTAGATCATTTGAATTGGCGAAATTGTCAAAAAATTGTGATGCTGTATGTCTTTGGTCAGTGCCGACATCCGTGTGTTATCTTCGCGAAGTGAATTGGAAGGACAATATAAGATATCTATCATTACTTACAGGTAGAAAGGTTTGGAATGCGACAAAGTTGTATTTCGGTTTTTATGCTTCTCGTCTGAGTGGACGTACTTTTCACAATGCCATGCCTGTTAGTATTTCGGTTGAACCTACTACTGCTTGCAACTTAGGATGTCCCGAGTGTCCTAGTGGATTAAAGGCTTTCACTCGCGAGACGGGCAATATTAAAACCCGCAATTTTCAAACATGGCTTTCCGATTTTTTGCCTGAGCTTACTTACATCAACTTTTATTTTCAGGGAGAACCTTTCATACATCCTCAGTTTCTTGAAATGGTTTCACATGCAGTTTCAAAGGGGGTGTACACATCTACGAGTACAAATGCGCACTTTCTAAATCCTGAAAGTGCTCAGAAAACAGTTCAATCCGGGCTCCATCGGTTAATTATTTCTATTGATGGCACTACTCAAGAGGTCTATGAACAATATAGGGTACATGGCAAACTAGAAAAGGTATTAGAAGGAACGAAGAACATTATTGCGGCAAAACGTGAACTTGGTTCGAATACACCTCATGTCATATTTCAGTTTCTCGTGGTTCAACCCAACGAACATCAAGTGGACGAAGTGAAGAAGTTGGCGAAGGAATTAGGCGTTGATGAGGTACGATATAAATCTGCTCAGGTATATGAGTACAAAAATGGCAATCCTCTTATTCCAACGAATGAAAAATTTGCCCGTTATAGAAAGAATGATGATGGTACTTACGAGGTCAAAAACAGCCTCGACAATCATTGTTGGCGCATGTGGAGCGGATGTGTTGTTACGTGGAATGGACTAGTGGTTCCATGTTGTTTTGATAAAGATGCGAACCATCAATTGGGTGATTTAAAGGTTACTCCATTCAAAGAAATTTGGAATGGAGATGTGTATAGAGAATTTCGCAGAGCACTGTTTAGTTCGAGAAAGGAAATTGATATCTGTGCCAATTGTTCCGAAGGCACCAAAGTTTGGCTCTAGATGCGCCTATTTGACTGTTCTCCAATAATTTTAGAGGTGTTTTTGGATCACATCTGCCGAAATATCCATAGCGATTAGAGGCATCAAATGCATTTGTAATATTTGAAGGTATACTCATCGCTTCTAACAATTTTACTTGGATAAATTGGCAATTAGGAAACTCATGTTTTCTTAACTGAGCGCCTATATTTGTAAAAACCAAACCCCTCTATGTCGGTAACCGAGGAGCAGGACCTCAAAAAGAAGTTTAATTGGAAAAGAATCATGATTCCGGTGGTTCTTGGTCTTGCTGCTGCGATTTACATTCTCGTGCATCACCTCAATACTTATAATTTTGTTTTGGCCAATGAAGGTGAATCTGGTACGCATAATTGGGTAGATTCAAACGCCAACGGGCAGGTGGATAGAAGCGATGAAGCTGAGTTTGTTCCGGCCATGCATGGTGCGTATATTATGAAATCGAGCCGTCAGATCTTGGGCGATTTTGAATGGGACAAGGCCGCCTTTTTAGCATTGCTCGGGGCGCTGGTAATGGTCGTAATCAGAGATTTGGGTTATATCTATCGCATTAGAATATTAACAGGCGGAAAGCTCTCCTGGAAAGCCAGTTTCGAAGTAATCATGTTGTGGGAATTTGCTAGTGCTATGACGCCGAGCGTAGTGGGTGGATCAGGAGTGGCTATGTTTATTATTCACCGTGAGGGAATTAATCTGGGAAAAGCAACAGCCATAACCTTTGTGACAGCAATGCTCGACGAAATTTTTTATATCGTCATGGTTCCGATTGTCTTCATTCTCATTGGTAGCGCTTCATTGTTTCCCGAAGTGCAAATTTCCGAATCATTCGGAACATCAAGTATAAAAGTGTTATTCTACATCGGATATTTCTTTATCGTTTTCCTCACAAGCATCATTCTTATCGGCGTGTTATGGAAACCTCACTGGTTTAAGCGAACATTACAAAGAATAACGTCCATTAAACCATTAAAGAGGTTCAGGAAGAAAGCTACGAAAATGGGCGATGAAATAATTATTTCGAGCAAAGAACTCAAAGGTCAACCTTTGATGTATTGGATAAAGGCATTTTCTGCTACTATGATCAGTTGGACGGCTAGATTTTTTACTTTGAATTTCATCATTATGGCCTTCGTAAAAGACTGGAATTTCAGCCAGCTTTTGGTTTATGGTCGTCAATTAGTGATGTGGGTGATCATGCTCATTTCACCTACTCCAGGAGGTAGCGGGATAGCCGAAATAGCCCTTTCAAAATTCTTCGATTATCTTGTTCCGGCTGGTCTGCTTGCCGTCATTGCTATCGTCTGGAGAATGCTCACTTATTTCCCCTATCTCTTTATGGGTGCCTTTATTTTGCCGCGATGGTTTGCGAGGACTGCTCTAATCAAGCAATCTGAGGGCAAGTCAGAGCCTGAACCTCAGTAATTCCTTTTATCGATATTCTGGGGAATTCGAGCACATTTAAAAGTACTATTTGGAAGTTATACCAATTCTTCTTCAGATATAGTCCACCCTGCATTGCCCAAGAAAAACTTCCAATGCGCAATGCAGCATGGACTATTTATTGTGCAGAATTGGTATTATCCCGAATCACGCGCTGGAGCTATCGGAATTCATAGGTCGAACTATTACTTTGCTCCATCGTGTAGATTCGAGAATCCCGCAGCGCATTAACCTAAAGACACTTCCAATGCGCAATGCGGGATTATTTGAGGGGGTATATTCAAACATCAAGAATAAAAATCGAGAAAGTGCTTGATATCAAAGGGGGTTAGCGCCGCAATAGATTTCCAATGCGGATTCTGGGTTAAACCTGATTCCTTGCGCATATTTGCCCAATGAATTCAAAAGATAATCATTTTGCTACAAGGGCAATTCATGCCGGTCAGCATCCAGATCCTTCAACGGGAGCAATTATGACCCCGATTTACCAAACCAGCACCTACGTTCAAGAGGCTCCCGGAGAACACAAGGGTTATGCATATGCTCGCGGAAAAAACCCCACTAGAGTTGCTTTAGAGGGCTGTCTTGCTTCTCTTGAAAATGCTCAATTTGGTTTGTGCTTCAGCAGTGGTATGGGAGCGGCTGATGCAGTGATTAAAATGCTAAATCCAGGTGATGAAGTAATTGCAACCGACGACCTCTATGGTGGATCTTATAGAATGTTTACCAAGGTTTTTGCCAAATATGGAATCAAATTTCATTTCGTTGATATGCACGATGAAGCTTCCGTGGAGGCATCTATCAACCCTGCAACAAAAATGCTTTGGCTCGAAACTCCGACCAATCCAATGATGAAAATCATTGACATTGAGAAGTATGTCGCTTTGGCAAAAGCCAACAATTTGATTACTGTAGTGGATAATACTTTTGCATCTCCTTTCCTTCAATCTCCTCTCGATTTGGGGGTAGATATTGTTCTTCATAGTGCCACAAAATATTTGGGTGGTCACAGTGATGTCGTGATGGGCGCTCTTTGCATTAACAACAAAGAATATTACGATGCCTTGGCTTTTATTGCTAATTCTTGTGGTGCTGTTCCCGGTCCAATGGATAGTTTTTTAGTTTTGAGAGGCCTAAAAACACTTCATGTGCGTATGGAGAGACATTGTAGCAATGGAAAAGCAGTGGCTCATTTTCTAAAGGGTCATCCAAAGGTGGACAAGGTTTATTGGCCAGGTTTCTCGGATCATCCAAATCATGAGGTGGCCAAGAGACAAATGCGCGATTTTGGAGGAATGATCGCGTTTTCTCTAAAAAGTGATTCTTTTGAAATGGCTTCTTTGTTTGCGCGCTCTCTCAAAGTTTTTTCTCTAGCAGAATCTTTGGGTGGAGTGGAATCCATTATTGGACACCCGGCGAGCATGACACATGCTTCGATACCAAAAGCTGAAAGAGAGAGAACAGGAGTAGTCGATTCTTTGTTAAGACTCAGCGTAGGAATTGAAGATGAAAGAGATCTTTTGGCTGATTTGGATCAGGCTATGAAACTGGTTTAGTAAATTCCTTTGTTATTTTAATTTAAAATTTAGTCTAGTCGATGAAGGATCAGAAAGTAGCAATTGTTGGTGCAGGGCTCGTGGGTAGCCTTTGGGCTGTATACCTCGCAAAAAGAGGTTATACTGTGGATGTTTTCGACAGACGTCCGGATATAAGATTGTTAAAAATTATTCAGGGAAAAAGCATTAATCTCGCTTTGAGTGATAGAGGTTGGAAAGGCTTGGAAGGTGCCGGACTAGGTGCCGAAATTCGCGAAGTTGCATTGCCTATGTTTGGGCGCTTGATGCACAACCTCGACGGTACTGAAGTATACCAACCTTATGGAAAAGATGGGCAGGCTATATATAGTGTAAGTCGTGGTTTGCTCAATCAAACTTTGGTAGGATGTGCAGATAGACATGATTCTGTAAATCTATTTTTTGAGCATCGTTGTCTGGACATAGATCTTGATACAAATGAAATAGAATTTGTGAATGAGAAGACAGGTGAAAATGTGCGAAGGCAGTACGATTGTATTTTCGGAACCGATGGGGCATTTAGTGCAGTGCGAACAAGGCTCATAAAAAAGGAACGGTACGACTATTCTCAAACCTATTTGAATCACGGGTACAAGGAGTTGGAAATCCCTTCTAATGCCGATGGTTCTCATCAATTGCGAAAAGATTGCCTGCATATTTGGCCCCGCGGAGAATTCATGATGATTGCTCTTCCGAATCTGGACGGTAGCTTCACGTGCACTTTGTTCATGGCTTATGAGGGAAAAGATTCTTTTGAAAATCTCACAGATAATGCATCTGTACAGAGTTTCTTTGGAAAATATTTTCCGGGTACTTTGCCTCTGATGCCTGAGTTGACCGACGACTTTTTCAATAATCCAACTGGAAGTCTGGTCATGGTAAAATGTTCTCCATGGAATCATAAGGGTAATGTTGGACTTATTGGAGATGCTTGTCATGCCATTGTTCCCTTCTACGGACAAGGCATGAATTGCGGTTTCGAAGACTGCACTGTGCTCAGTTCACTTCTCGATAAACACAATGACAATTTTGATACTGCATTACCAGAGTTTTCGAAGATTAGAAAACCTGATGCCGACGCTATTCTCGAACTAGCCTTGCGCAATTACATTGAAATGCGCGATCTCACTGCTGATCCGTATTTTTTGCTTCAGAAAAAGATAGAAGCAAGATTTTCCTCTTTACATCCGACTAAATGGATACCTCTATATTCTCAGGTCACCTTCAGTGATATTCCTTATCATGAAGCTTTGGCTAATGGGGATAAACAACAACAAATCATGTCGAACATCATGAAAATGGAGAATATAGAATCTTTCTGGGACAGCCCAGAGGTAGAACAAAAAATACTCGAATTGATAGGTTAGTCAAATTCTAATCGCACGTTCCTCCGTATTGACCTATAAATACAAGTAAGTCGGAAAGGTCAACTTCGTCATCTCCGGTAATATCAAACTGACAACCGGAAGGACATCCATACGAACCTGTAAATAATATCAAGTCCTCAACATTCACTTGACCATCACCCGAAAGGTCTCCAAGGCAAGGAGCTGTTACACAAGAGCCATCATCGCAGCCAGCAGCCTCATCATAGTTGCTCGCTAATGGATTGGTACAACCTGGATAGGTGCACGTGTTGTCATTTATGGTGGCACTTGGATCGTAGTTACAGGCAATTACGTCAGTACAACCGTAACATGAGAAATCGCATGTCCCGTTCTCGATGGTATAATTCACATCGTAGTTGCACGCAGTTGGATCAGTACATCCATAACACGAAAAATCGCATGTATTATCTTCAATGGTAGCTGAAGATTCGAAGTTACATGCCGTTGGGTTGGTGCATCCATAACAAGTAAAATCGCACGTGTTGTCTTCAATGGTGGCTGTCAATTCGAAGTTACATGCCGTTGGGTTGGTGCATCCATAACAAGTAAAATCGCACGTGTTGTCTTCAATGGTAGCTGTAGACTCGAAGTTACATGCCGTTGGGTTGGTGCATCCATAACAAGTAAAATCGCACGTGCCATCATCGGTTGTAGCTTCAGAATCGTAGTTGCATGCGGTCTCATCTATACATCCTGTGCATGTGTAGATACATATTTGATTGTTTGAACAAGCTGATGCAGGATCAAAATTGCAAGCAGTAGGATCGGTACAACCTGCATCTACACAGGTTCCATCCTCAAAGTTTGCCGTTGGATCATAATTACAGGCTAGCTCATCGGTGCAACCGGGATATCTACACGAGCCATCATTCACTGTGGCCGATGGATTATAATTCATCGCCTCAGGATCGTTGCAACCCGGAGTAGAGGCAAGTAAAAAGACTCCCAAGCGCACCATAGGAGTAGTGAGCATGTAAAAGAGTCCATTGCTTTGGGGATAACGCACAATAGATGTTTGGGCTGGAGACGCCCCACTGCGCGCAACTCTCATGATACCGCCACCGGAATACTGATGTCCAATAACGGCAATGTAAATGCTATCGTTGTACATCTGCACCGGTGCAATAAGTGGAAGTACAACTTCAAATTCTTCACCGGGTGAATTGATGTCGGCTTCGTTTACAATGTATGTCTCCGATTGACTCAATAACACAAGATTAATATCATAAAACTTAGCATATATGGGAGTTCCGGGCAGGGTTCCTTCACCTAATACAACTGAGATACTGTTGCATTTCCGATTGTTCAATTGAACTTCAAATGAGTTGCCTATTTCGTGAATCTCATCTTGATAAACTACACCCGGAACAAAAACACTTTCAATCTCTGCTTCATCTCGACCGAGCTGATAAGGAGATATCCTGTAATCGAGCGTATCTAAATTATTCAGTGGCGTAGCATCTAATTGGGTTTGATCCACGTTGTATGCTATTACATAGTCTGCCGGGACTGCCGGTGAATTGAAACTCGGAGCAAAAACAAGATTCGTGCTGGCACCCGCCGCAATATTTACTGCACTTGTTTGGCCAGTATAAATGACTTCTTGGCCACGGGTCAAATTGATGTAAAGCCTAGTTCCTGTTTGAGTGTTGGCCCCAACATTGCTACCAGTTGCGGCAAACTTGAAACTGGGGATCATGGCAGTTGGATAGGTGTGATACATCATTTCCAAAAAAGGATCCACTGTCGGATTGTACAAAGTATACTTCGGATTGGAAATCTGCAAATCGTTTGAACTTGGCGCATAGATTGCAATGTCGTCCAATTGCCACCAGTAATAAGTACCCGTGAAAACGAAGCGAATGCGAACATCCGCTTGATTAGCAGCTTGAGCTGTAATATTAATTGTTTTCCACTCTGAAGAAGGACTGTTTAATGCTGCAGTAGTTAGTAATGTTGTCCAAGGGCCACCATTTACTGAAATCTCCACTTTGTTTACTGCTTGATAGTTTTTGTATGATTGCTGAAACGTAAGCACAGGAGTAGCTACAGCAGATAGATTAATAGATGCTGTAGTCAATATTGCTTCGTGGGGAGCCGGGTCTTGTCCTGTACCTAAACCACCACAAACGCCATCATTGTCATCCCAATAATTTGAATCAAAAATGACAAAGCCATTCGATTGACTTTGCGAGGTAATGGGCACTGAACCTCCACCACATGATCCTCTTGATGCAACGGAAATATTGGGAGCCGTGTTCGGTCCGCGATATTCCCAATGACTGATTCCTGATCCGCTCACATTCGTCCATCCAGCAGGAATGCCTGATGCAAATTGTTCATAATAAACAGGAGTTCCAATTATTTGAGCAATACTGTTGAAATGAAAAGAAAAAAGAACAATGCAGAATAAACGTAGAAATGAATTCATAGGAGGTGGTGGTTTAAGGAACAAAAGGTTTTGGCACTGCCAAAATAAGTAAAAGCGATTATTAATCAGTATTATGTTATTTAAAGTTATGATTTACAGGGTTATACCTATTTTTTTAATTTGAACAATGCTTCTGTGGTTTCATATTTATTCACAAGCTTTTATTACACGAATAATTTCCGCTTCTTATATCTTTCCGACGATTTCAAATACTTATTAGAAAGTAAATGCCAAAATCGAGTAGTGCTATGCGCTCAAAACTGCCGAATACCGGAACAACCATTTTTAGTGTTATGAGTCTTTTGGCTGCTGAGCACCATGCCGTGAATTTGGGTCAGGGATTCCCGGGATTTCCTATTGACTCGAAACTCATCGATCTAGTATCAAAGTATATGTATCGAGGATTTAATCAGTATGCACCCATGCCCGGAGTACCTGCATTGCGTGAGTTGCTCTCCGCCAAAATGAAGAAATCGTATGGGACAAGCTATAATCCTAACACGGAAATAACGATAACCGCAGGAGCTACACAGGCTATTTTTACTGCCATTACGGCGTTTATTCATCCAGGTGATGAGGTAATTGTTTTTGCCCCTGCATACGATTGTTATGCCCCTGCTGTTGAGATATGTGGTGGTAAAGTGATATGGGTGGAAATGGATTATCCAGACTACTCCGTAAATTGGGAAGTAGTGAAGGAAAAAATAAATTCTCGAACGAGAATGATCGTGATCAACACACCTCAAAATCCCGCTGCTGCGATATGGAGTAAAGAGGATATGCACGCACTTCAGGCTTTAGTGAGCGACACTGACATAATTGTTTTGAGCGATGAGGTATACGAGCATATTGTATTCGATGGCTTGAATCATCAGAGCTGTGCGCTTTTTGAGGACTTAGCTGCTCGCAGTCTGATAGTATATTCATTCGGAAAAACGCTGCACGCAACGGGATGGAAGATGGGATACGTTGTAGGACCCGCGCACCTCATGTCAGAATTCAGAAAGGTGCACCAATACAATGTATTTTCGTGCAGTACACCCGTGCAACATGCCATAGCAGAGTATATGACTGACGAAGAAGTTTACAATGGGCTCTCTTTATTTTTTCAAGGCAAACGCGACTTATTTCTGGCTGCCGTGCAAGGGGCTCCATTTGAAAAAAAACCATCGGCAGGCTCGTATTTTCAACTCATGAAATACAATAATTGGCAAAATCACAATGATGTAGATCTCGCTAAAAAGTGGACCATTGATTTAGGAATTACTTGTATTCCGCTCTCCGTTTTTTATCCAAGTGACAAAAATGAAGGGATTTTTCGTTTTTGTTTCGCCAAAGAAGATGACATATTATTTGAAGCTGCTCAAAGACTAAAACAAATTGACAAGACCCATGCAAAATGATCTAAGAGTAACCCTTATCCAATGTGATTTGATTTGGGAAAATAGTTCAGCAAATTATCAGCATTTCGAAAATCTATTCGGTGACATCAAGCCCCAAACTGATTTGATTATTTTACCTGAAATGTTTACTTCAGGTTTTTCGATGAATACGAGTATTTCGGAGAGGGTAGACGAAAATATGCCGACCTTGGTTTTTATGCGCAAGTGGGCCGCGAAGTTGAATTGTGCAATTGTAGGTAGTGTATCTGTAAATGAAAATGATTGCTTTTATAACCGATTGTTTTTTGTAAAACCTGATGGTATTGTATTGTCCTATGACAAGCGACATCTTTTCAGAATGGCCGATGAGCATAAGCACTATTCGCCGGGTTCACAGCATCTAATTGTAGAATGGAAGGGCTGGAAAATTAGACCATTGGTTTGCTATGATTTGCGCTTTCCTGTGTGGAGCAGAAACACATTGGATGAATCACAAAATCATCATTACGATATCTTAATTTATTTGGCCAACTGGCCATCACCTCGAAAACATGCATGGAGATCTTTACTTCCTGCAAGAGCAATTGAAAATCAATCGTACTGCTTTGGAGTGAATAGAGTAGGGGTAGATGGAATGGGATTCGATTATGCAGGCGACAGCTTGGCCCTGGACTATAAAGGTGAATTAATGGCCGATGCAGGCTCAGATGCGAATAGTGTTCACTGCACAATTTCATTCAGCGAAATGCAATCCTTCCGCACGAAGTTTCCAGTGCTCAAGGATGCCGATAATTTCAAGATTTATTGATTTACAATCCTAATTTCGGTGCGTCTGTTTAGCGAATGATCCGATTCATCGCAGGTTTCATTTTCACTGCAAACAATGATCGGATCCGACTCACCCATGCCTTTAACAGAAATTTTGCCGCTACTAAGTCCAAGCTTGTTTAGATAGTTGGAAACAGATTGTGCTCTTTTCAGCGAAAGCACTTTATTATGTTCAGCCGAACCTCGCGAATCAGTGTGACTTATTACTTCGATATGCGCCCTTGGATTAGCCTTTAGAATGGAGGCGAGAATCTCTAGTTGCGTTCGAGCCTCTGCTGTGAGCGTGTTGGAGCGATAGTCGAAGTATATTCTATTTATTACGAAAACATCTTCAGGGGCAATGCTGATCTTTTTGTTGTGCTCATCTACAAGTTCAATTGCCTCATCTTTTTCAAATCGTCTGTATGTAGCTTCAGCTTGCAATAGAGGCAGAGTGATGGATCGCGATCGGTCGAAAAGTACTATTTGATCGGCCTTGCTCTGATCGGTAAGCCTAAAGTTGTATGTATTCGTTGGACGGACCTGTGGAAAAACAAAATCTCCATTGCTTTCTACACGAGTCACTGCAATTGGAATTCCATGGTCATCTACAATCATCACTGATTCCAAACTATTTATTGGATCCCCAGTTGTTGAGGTCACTTTTCCTTGAAGTGTAATGGACAATAAACTTGGATCTTCCAATACGAGAGGAATAAAGGAGCCATAGCGAAAAGGTAGCAATTCGAACTCAAATGTTCCTTTCTCATTCATTTTAAGACGCATCACTATTTGTCCTTTATCATCACGAATGAGCAACTCCGAGCCACGGAAAGAAGAAATGTCATCGCTTAGTATTTTTAGAACAAAACGTTTGCCTAAGGGCATATTGTTCATTTGAAATATCCCGGAATTGCCAGTATTGGTTTCTAGTGCAACTTCCAACAATTCGTTGTAAATTCTGACTTCTGTGTTTTTAACAGATTGATCTTTGAGATACAGTACACCGGTGAAATTTCCTGTTTCTGTTTTTTTGGGAACTCTTTTAAAGTGAAATATATCGTCGCCTCCCACACCACCTTTCCTATTGGATGAAAGGAATCCACTTTCATCGTCAATATAAAATAGCATCACATCATCTTCAGTACTATTGAATGGAGGCTCAAGTTGAATGGCCGCGCTCCATTGTTGCTTTTTGAGCGTTTTGAAAAGATCGTATCCGCCCCATCCTCCGCGACCGTTGCTTGCAAAATAAATATCTCCTTTGTGTATACTAGGAAAAGCTTCGTTTCTAGGGGTGTTCACTTGCGGTCCGGGATTAAAGGGTTCTGTCCAACCGCTTTTCGTTTTGAAACTGTACCAAATATCCATGCCGCCAACACCACCTGGTATGTTCGAAGTAAATACAATTACATTTTCTATGGGATCATACCATGGGTGCATATATTCCCATCTTGTGTTGCAAAACGGAAGTAGTAACGGTTCTGTCCAACTTTCTCCATCCCAATTGCAGCTAAATATTTTCATACCGGGAGGCTTCTGCTCTCCGAAGTTGTTGGTGCTTGAAAAATATAAGGTGCTGTCTGCAGAATCGTAAAACCCCGTTCCTTCTCCAATCTCGCTTGCTATAGGGAAAAGTCTCTTTTTGGAGTGAATTTCTCCGTACGTGGCTCCTCTCTCTGCTGTGTACAATCGAAATACCTTGCCTTTGTTCCATTCATAGTCATTCAGATAATCATGTCCGCCATCTGCAGCAAATATGATTTGATCTTCGAACATTCCGCATGCAATTTCATTTTCAGGTGAATTGATTTTTGTTGCGGGTGCCAATGTCCAAGTTTCCTGAGCATACAATTGAGTATGTAAAATCAAAACGAATATGACAAGTAATTTTTGCATCTCTATTAATTGAAAAAGCGAATGGATTTTTTTTGATCTCCTTCAATGTTAAATCCTAAAAAAAGTTCATGACCAGGACCCATTGCTATAGTGCGAGGTCCTAGTCCTATATCATAACTATATCCAAGCCGAAGTTGGGTGCTAATGTTCCATTCCGCGAAAAACACAGGTCCATATGGAAATCTGTAACCACTGCCCAACCAAAAAAGGTCGTTCCAGAGAATGGCCACATTTCCTTCTGATTGCCAGATTTGCCCTTCGCTCATCCGAACCAATCCACTGATCTGAAAAAGATCGTCCTTGCCTATTTGGTATATGATCCCGGAGGTTGCGCTTATTTGATAATACAATCGCGCCAATGATTCATCGGCCCAATTGAATTTTGATCGATTTACCCTACTGCATTCCGCTCCGAGCCAAAACCTCGTGGTGTTATAGAATATTGATACATCAAGATTCGGGACTGTAGACTGCCACGAAGAGAGATCGCCAACAAGATCATCTGAATCTCGAATGTTTAATTGATTTAGATCGAGGGCTTCGTGTATGAGACCAGCACTAATACCCGCTGAAAGTGTTCCTTTCTCGAGGGCAAGTTTGTATGCTGCGTTTAATTTAAAGCCCCAGTGATTGCGGGCTCCAATACTCTCATGAAATACTTTCATTCCCACACCGATAGGATGTTTTCCCAACGGTTTGTGTAGCGAAAAAGATTGTGAAGAGGGACTTCCCGATATACCCGGCCATTGCTTTCTCACACGTAAAGCAATACTTGGATTGCCATGATTACCGGCATATGCACTATTGATATCGTATAGGTTGAAAAAATATTGAGAATACCCCCACTCTTGTTGAGCCTGAATTTCCAGGGACCCCGAGTAAACACATGAGAAAAGCACCGCCAGTTGTAGCGATCGGTATTTCAAATTGGTTTTCGATAAATCCGGAAGTGCTCGCATTATCTCTGCAGCTCCACATAACCCAAAAATGTGTGGGACTGTGTTTCTACGGAGTAAAAATATGTTCCATCAGGTAGGGTCTGGCCGGCTTTAGAAATTCCTGTCCACACTACATTGTCATTATCATAGTTCGACCCTGACCAAACTTCGGAACCCCAACGATTGACTATAATAACCTCATTTTCTGAAAAATCAGGATTTTGAATATTCTCAATAATCCATGAATCATTCGACCCATCACTATTGGGTGTGATCAAACCATAAAAAGTGAGCAGACATGGAATCAGTTCTACTTCCTGAATGTCGAGATCAATATGGGTCTGCCATAAACAACCTGATTCTGACTCAATCATAAATTGCACGATTGGCCCCGTTCCAACAAAAGTCGAATCACCAACTTCGCCATTCCACAAAAATGTAATTTCTTGCGAACCACATGCAGCAGCGCTGACAATTCTGATAGTGTACAATTGGCTACATTCATTTAAAGTTATGGTCAGTACTAACGTTGTATCGGGTTCAACAACGTCTGCGGGTTGTTGATATCCCTGAGTAAGCGATACGTCTGAATTGGAAATGGTCTGAAACACAGGTTGACCAATTGTAATTGAGAATAAATATTCTGAGTTTTGATAGTCGATGCCTGCGATTGAAAAGACTTGCGCATTCACTTCAATCTCTGTCTGGCCGCGGCCAATAAGTTGAACGAAAACAAAAAAAATAATATAAATACACCGTTCGGTAGTTCGGTTATATTTCATCCCTTGTATAATTCAAGATGTACCATTGAGTGCCATTACTAATCACGGTTACCGATTCTTGCTTCACCCAATTGAGCAGATATGAAGCGGAGAAATCAATTATGCCACCACCACTAGCAAGCAAGGTGACACTGTTGGAAGTGAATTGATTCAGCGTTTCATTGTAAGTTTTGCGGATTGTATACATTCTGCCGTTCGACGATGAAGCGGTCGGAAGATTCACCGTAACAGGGCCATTGTCTACATTGCAGATCAACATTTGGTTGGTCGAAGTTAGATTTACTATAGCCGTTCCATTCACTACCTGAACGGCTGCGGAAAATGATCCATTTACATGTAAAGTGCTCGCTGGTGAATTGGTCCCTATCCCAATGTTTTCTGTGTTATTGTGAACCACTCCGGGATTTTTCTGCCACACGCCTTCAATTATTGGCTCAAGGTTGACGGAGTATGACGCTCCCGCTTCTTGAAGCAATAGATTTTGATTGTCCAATGAGAGTTCAAATTGCGTGATCAATTCGTTGGTAGAATCTGCATCCGCTAAGTTCAAAACAATGCTGGTCTCAATACCACCCTCGGTGATAGTAAGTGTTTGATTGGTTTGATCGAATTGAGCTGCAGTAATTAATTCGTTCGTAGGATCCCCATCGTTTTCGGAAGTATTGCTGGAATTTAAACTGAAGAAAGCATAGGGTACAGAAAGCAATTCACTTTGACCGATCGTTTGAAATTCTGTAACCCCCGGATAAATCATTCCTACTTCGACATAATGACTGCCTGTTGCCCAATTTATTTCGTCGAAGCCGGCAACAAGACCATTTCCGGACGGTATTCCTTGACCGATGATGAAGTTCACCAAACCGAAAGCATTACTTGCTGTACTGTGCGTTTCTTCATACTCATTGGTCTCACTTTCGTTCAAAATCCGAATACGCACTGTCAATGGTGTGTCTGTGAGCTCATCTCCATTCGGAATTTGTCTGGCAACGGCTTGATAACTGATTCCTTGTGGAACCTGCGCTAGGAGTGTAATGCAGAGTAATGAAAAAAGAAGAGTGAGAACACCCTTGTATAATTGAAATAACATGGAGCAGCCTTTTGAATGTGTTTCGAAAGGTAATCAAATGCCTCCAGGTTCTTGTTACAGAATAATCAATTTACACACTCAAGAATGTGAATCGGATTGGTCGGGCTCAGCAGAATTTTGGTCGAAACTTCAACGTGTTTGGAGGGTATTCCTTCAATAATTTAGTTCTAATTCTGAGGTTATGAACGAAGGACAAAAAAGGCTGTCTAGAATGGTAGTATCTTGTTCGAAGGTCTGTATGTCCCGCTCATATTGGATCCATGAATCGCCATAAATTCTGCATGTAAACGTCGAGTCGATATTGTCTCCCGAAAAATATTTCCAATCATCATTACAACAGTTGCAATCGAAATGGGTATCGTCGAATCTGAAGTTGAATTGATCAATCAGGTTTGCAGGTAATTCATTTTTTATATGCACCGAAATAAACGCTTCCGGAAATAATTGAGCATTATAGGTGAACACATCGTTTGCTCCTAAAGAAGATGTTGATATATCAATGTCGCGGGGTATATAGAGATCTTTGTCCAAGGCAAGTCTGAAAGCCGCAATGTTTTCTCGCGTCCAGGTCATCGAAAAATTCCCGGCACCGTCCGTCGTAGTTTGAGCAGCATCAGTGTAAAGCCCAGTGAAAATTCCGTTTTCAATTACCTGCTGCTGCATTTTCACGATTACCCCTAGAATGGGAGCTCCCGTTCGGGCATTCACTATCTTTCCTTGAATGGAGTAATTGAGTGGATCGTCTTTTTTACAACCAAGAAATGTTACGATGAGCGCAATTGACAGAATCCTGAAGGATTTCATGGGATGGTAAGCGTTTTGTAATATTCGAAAACAGCCAGTATTTTTCTAACAAAGTGAAAGGGTTCTTGTGCTCTGCAATAGCCATGTTTTACTCCGGCCATCGTGTAGTATTGAACTTGGGTTTTCAATAGTAAGCTTTCCGCAACATTGTTGTCCCACACTGTATCTACCTTTCCCGTAGATCGTGCAATTTGTTGTGCATCAAAAACGTGACCTGGACCAATGTTATAACTAGCGAGTATAAATTTGATTCTTTCTTGACGATCACTTACCCGATCTTTCCATAGGCGGTCGAGATACTTGATGTACTTTACTCCGGCTCTGATATTTTCCTCCTCACCCTGATTGGTGTCGCAGCCAAATTTTCTGGCGGTTTCAGGCATCAGTTGCATGAGCCCAAAAGCCCCGGACCATGACTCAGCATTGGGATTAAAGCGACTTTCCTGAAAAACAAGTGCAGCAAGCATCTTCCAGTCCCATCCTATTTCTTTGGCGTAAATCCGGAATAGTGAATCGTACGCAGAAATTTGCGATCCCGAAATGCTCGGCAATGTAAAAGCACCTCGATAGGCCAAACTGACCTTTTCTTTTCCAAAGTATTTTTTATAAGCCTTAGCTACTACTTTTTGAGTTTTTTCAGTTTGAAGCCATGCGTTTAACGCTTTTTCGAGTTCACTGGCGTTTTTTCGGAAGGCCCAACTAATATTTTGTTGCCCGGTAATCGGAAGAGACAAGTCTAAATCCGGATAGTCTGTAGCAAGCAGCAGCGACAAGTTTTCATCAGTAATTGTTGCATCCAATGCCCCTTGAGCTGTTAGTCTAAGCAGGTCGTCGGTACTCATTTCGCCTGGAGCTTCGCGAATATCGAGGCTAACTGACATGTTTTTCTCCAATTCTTTGAGCCTACTATAGAAAGAAGAATAACGGTGCACCCAAATGGGTTTGATCGGGAGTTGTGTGGTATCTGAAATGAATTTTCCGGGGTGAATGCTATCGCTGTTCGCACTTCTCTGCACTAGAATTTGGCGCGTTTGATAAAGGGGAGTAGAGAATCCCACATATTTTTCTCGCTCCGGCAATACAGTTAGGTTGCTAGCTATCAAATCGCCTTCTCCCTTATTGAGCATAATGAACATCTGATTGACATCATCAAGCAGTCGAACTTCCAATTTGACACCTATGTGCTTCGCAAACGCCTGAACTAATTCGTAGTCGTAGCCTCGCCAGTGTCCGCGATATTGGTAATATGTAGTAGCGCTATTTTCGGTAAGCAAGATGAGTTTTCCTCTCTTCTTTATGCTGTCTAAATCGAAAAAAACGGGTTCTGGAATTTTGCCATCCTCTGCAATATTTGAGGTATTGCAGCCACCAGATAAAAGAAGAATCACTACTAGCAGACCTACCGTTGCGGTGAAAACCTTTATGTTCCAAATCATCCTGTCCTTCATACTTTGAGAAGTGAATATAGCGACGGAACACGAAAGTAGGGTGTTATTGAAACACTTAATTTTTGTTTTTTAAGGGAAAAAATGATTTAATACACTGAAATACAGGAATTAAATAAATCAAAGTAGGCAGTGAAAAAGTCTTACTTGATCAAAAACTTCTCAGTTTTGTTATCAAAGCTGAGGTAGTACTCACCTTTAGCCAATCCGGTGGTGTTTAGCGTATTACCATATCCCTTTTTGAGAATTTGGCCGTAGGCATTAAACAACTCATATCCAGTTTCCCCAGAGAAATCGACCGTGGAGGTCTTTTTATTCAGCACAAATGAAGCTGTGGCAACAGTCGAATTCACTTCGGCTGTAGCTGATTTGCGCAAATTGCCTTCATAGCTTTTTTGAACAATCCTGAATTTATTAAGACCGCTGGTAAGAATAACTTGAAACTGATAATTGTTTTTTATAGAGGTGCCATTACCCATTACCTCGCCAATGTTCACCCACTTATTCCACTTAAATTGTTGAACAATAAATGGAAGTTTACCCACTTCATTGGTCGTTTCCCATGAAAGGAGACCTTGCTGGGTGCATTCGATACGTGTACTTTCGAAGGTTGGCTGAGACTCAAGGGCTCCAGGGTTCAACACGCGAGGCGTGCATCCGTCTTTGTGTTTGATGATCACGCTCACCGCGTCACCAAGTTTTAAACCATATATAGACAAATCTACCTCAAAGGCCTGAGAGTTGATTTCGTCAGTACTGATCTGTCCGTTCACTGTAACTTCATATACGCAGAAACCGACACCTTCACTGGCGACGGAATTAATAACATATATATTCCTCTGCTGATAATTCCCTTCCATCACAATGCTCCCTGCAAAAACAGAAGTACCTCCACATAGGAAAAGAACAAAAGCTGCTAGTAGTCGTTTCATCAAATTCGATTTAGAAAGGTGGCGTCCAAAAATAAGTGAAGTTTACCAATCTCAGTCAATTCCTTTTTTTTTGACGGTGGCAAAGGTACTCAATTTATCTTTAGTTGCATCTATTAATTGAGGTATGAAGGTGTTGAAGGCATCCTCAATATTGTTTCCATGGTGCTCTAGGGCTTGGAGTCCACGAACCAAAGATTCACCGTTTTGAAGCCTTTTGGATAAACCCTCAAATGCCCTAGATATGCCCTGTTCCGTGTAGTATGATGAAAGCCAATCGTAGCGTTTCATGTACATCAAGGTTTGATTGGCCTGCTCTGGGAGACGGTCGTGATTCTCCTCTAGTATTTTATAACATTTTTGGGCAAAGTCTTGCAAATCAGATGGATGGTAAGTTTTCCAATGTCGGGCAAGATAATGGTCGTAAAGGAGGTCAATCGCCACCGGAGACCATAATCCGCAATAGGGTCGAATGAGTTTCCTGAGGTCGCTGTTAATGGGATGGGTATCAGTGAAGTTATCGATAAACCGATGCAACCGGATTCCATGCTCTATTCTTTCGGGTAAATGAGAAAGATCAGTGCCTTTTACATGGTCACCAGAAAACTGCCCAACCAACAGGTCATCATCATCAAATGCCAAAAGAAAATGTGCGAGAAAGTTCATTTTTGAAAGATCTGCCAATTATACGCGAATTTGTCCTGTGGTGTAATCCTTGAAAGTCAAAGAAGAGGGTGAAGTCTATTTTTGTCGAACAATGAACAATCGTAAGGTCATATACTGGGCATCTCAAATAACAGGCTGGGGATTGTTTGTGTTGGGCAATATTATTACCGCCTCCCTCATGGAAGAGGATATTTCTGGAGCGTATGTTATTTCAACATTCATTTTTGTATCTGGGATATTTACCACACACATATTTCGATTTGTGGTTCATAAATGGAACTGGCGCACTTATTCGCTCCCAAGTTTAATCCCAAGGGTAATTATTTCCGTTATCTCGATGAGCCTTGTGTTCACTGCTTTAAACACCCTGATGGTAAATCTTTGGGTGGGTGAACGACCTCTGATGGAGGATTTTCAGTTGTACGAATTTCTTCAGTACACACTCAATTTCTCCGCTCTATTCCTTCTGTGGAGTATTATTTATTTCGCTGCAATCACTTTTAGGAATTGGAAAAAGGAGGAAATTCAAAATCTTGAATTGAGAGCTGCAAAAACCGAAATAGAGCTGAACAGTTTTAAGGCCCAAATGAATCCGCATTTCATGTTCAATTCTCTCAACAGCATCAGGGCTTTAGTAGGTGAAAATCCTGAAAAGGCCAAACATGCCATTACAATGCTCAGCGGGATTCTGAGAAATAACCTCATGCTCGGTAAAAGACAAACGGTGCCATTGCACGATGAACTCGATTTGGTCAATAAATATTTGTCTCTCGAAAAAATTCGTTTTGAAGAACGGTTGATGATTGAAATGAACATTAATCCTGATACATTTTCACTCGAGGTACCAGCCTTTATGCTTCAAACTATTGTAGAAAATGGAATCAAACACGGCATTAGCAAGTTGAAGAAGGGCGGAAGACTTGCTATTGATACCTCTATTCAGGATAGCTTTCTCACTATTGTAGTAATTAACAGCGGAGATATTCAACTTGATAACAGACAAGAAGGCATCGGAATCAGCAATACCATAAAACGCCTAGAAATTTTGTACAACGGAGAGGCTTCCTTTTCAATGGAAGCAGGCGAACACATAGTAAAGGCCACATTGAGAATTCCAATTAATAGAACAAAATGAGAACTCTGATTATAGATGATGAAAGACTGGCTCGAAAAGAACTTGCTGGCTTGTTGAAAAATTTTCCTGAAATAGAAGTGCTTGCGGAATGCACCAATGCCGAAGAAGCAATAGAGGTCATTTCTAATCTGAAGCCCGACTTAATATTTCTTGATGTTCAAATGCCGGGAATGAACGGCTTTGAAATGCTAGAAGAACTCGACTTTGTGCCACGGGTTATTTTCGTTACAGCATTCGATGAATTTGCTTTAAAGGCTTTTGAGGTAAATGCTCTCGATTATTTGCTCAAGCCGGTTGAAGAAGATCGATTGGCAGATGCCATCCAAAAGGTGAGCGCTAGTAGATCTAGTTTAAATACCCAGCCGCGCTCTGCAGAAATGCTTTCCTCAAGCAAACTCGGTCAGGCGGATCAGATATTTTTGAAGGATGGAGAAAAGTGCTGGTTTGTGACCTTAAATGATATTCGATTGTTCGAATCTGAAGGAAACTACGTGCGTGTCTTTTTTGCGAATAGTAAACCGCTCATTCTAAAATCTCTTAACAACCTCGAAGAAAAATTGGACAATACTTTTTTCAGAGCCAATAGAAAACACATTGTTAACCTCCGATGGGTTCAGAGTGTCGAAAACTGGTTCAATGGGGGACTGCGACTTACACTCAAGGACAACACTCAGATAGAGGTTTCGAGACGGCAAAGTGCAAAATTCAAGGATTTGATGAGTTTGTAGTAATATCCATAGTTTAGTTTAAAGGGCCCTCTAAAAACCTGATTTTTGTTTCGAGAAGACAAGTCCCGTCCGTGTTTGAGTTCTTCGGAAAAGAATTGTCCTTGCTCGGGATTTGCACTAAGACTTATACGAATTCAATATTACATTATTTTGTTTATTGAAACGCGAAAGTGGTTTTTAGAGGTTCCCTGAAATCTACTACATCACTCAAAGTCTGCAATGCCGGACGCTTTCTTGATTTTTATTTTCACCTTAGGTGTAATGCGCCTTCAATGAAAAATCTTGCAAGAGCTCACGTCCTTTTTGCCTTTCAAGGTTTCACGACAATTTTAACTGCAAAATCTGTGTTAAAGGCTAGACCTGAAGTCCAATAATGATTACGTCATCTGTTTGATCATGATCTCCTATCCATGCATTGAAGTTTGTTCGAATGTATGCGCGCTGCTCAGGTAGGTCTTTTTTTGCCATTTCATAGATCCACGAAGTGAGTCCGGTTTTTTTTAATTTTTTTCCTTTCGGACCTCCAAACTGATCTACAATGCCATCCGAAAAAAGATAGATAATGTCACCCGGCGATAGCTGATATTCTGTTTCAATGAAATTGCTTTTGATTCTGTGCAAAGAACCTCCAAGTGGTGCTCGGTCGCCTTTGCATTCAATTAATTTCCCATCGGTGTAAATGAAAATCGGTCTGTTTGCACTGGCCACTTTGAGTTTGTATGTTGTTTCATCGTATTCGATCAACGCAATGTCCATGCCGTCTTCTACAGAAAAGGAACCTTCTTTTTTGGTGAGTAGACTTCTCATTTCTTTATCAAGTCTTTCCAAAAATTGAGCAGGTGTTCTTACGAGGGCATCTCGAAACACCTCGCGAAGAAGTGTATTTCCTATGAGAGACATAAAGGCTCCGGGTACTCCATGGCCCGTGCAATCTGCGCAGGCTACAAGTATTTTATTTCCTGACTTCTCCGACCAATAAAAGTCACCACTTACTATATCACATGGTTTGTGATACACAAAAGAGGAAGCAAAAAATTTATTGAACACACCGGGTTCAGGTAAGACAGCCTTCTGTATATTTTTTGCGTAATTAATGGAAGCTGTAATGTCTCTATTCTTTTTTTCTAGCAACTCTTTTTGTTCAACAACTTCTAGTGTTCGCTTGCCGAGTTCCTTTTGAAGATATTCTTGATTGGCTTTGAGAAATCTTTCTCGTCGTTTTACTATTAATCTAATGATTAAGAAGGCTGCTAGTGCACACGATGCGACAAACCACCATTGTTGCCAAAATGGTTTTTTTATGGTCAGTTTTATTTCCTTTATGGTCGAACCTCCGATGCCATCACTATTGAACGTCTTCACACGAAAAGTGTAATTACCTGGTTCGAGTCGATTGTATATAGCTGATCGTGTGTTAGAGGGGGTGCTCCAATCAAGATCATAACCTTCAAGGAAATATTGATAAGTAACCCCATCCGGATTTCTTAAAGAGGTGCCTGTAAATTGAAAGGTAGCTTTATACACGCCTGAAGGAAGTTGTATGTGATCTGTTAGCGCATAAGAACTATCTGATATGAGTACTTCTGTAATGTTTAGAACAGGTTCGATAGAATTGCGTATTTCTTTCTGTGGGTCGTATTTCAATATACCGAAGTCAGTTCCAAATAACAAATTTCCAGATTGAAGTTTAATAGCTGATCTGTCCTGAAAGTCTACTTCACCCGAAGCAGATGGATGAAAGACTTCAATCTGGTTTATGTCCACAATAATTCTGCTGAGAGCTCCTCTGTGACCAACCCAAATATCGCCAGATTGATCGCATACAATGCTGTAGCAATAATCGCTATATAAGCCCTTGGTCTTGTCGTATGCCGACACTATTCCCTCGGGTGACAATGAAAGTGTTCCCATTCCGTTTGTTCCACACCAGATATTTCCTGCCTGATCTTCTGCAAAACACTTTATATCGAGTGCCCCATCAGTATTGAGCAATGCCATGCTTTGAATTATTCCGTTTTCTATGTAACTGACATTTTTGCTATTGGTACCGATCCAAATTCTTCCTCTCGAATCCAAAAAAAGTGATCGAACTACATTGTGTGGAAGTCCCGATTGAATGGAGAGATGGGAAATAATTTTCCCTTCGGATAATTGATAAATCCCAAAATCAGTGGCCACAATTACAAGCTCCCCCATCCCGATGATCTGATTCACTTTCTGATTCAGTTTGTCTTCGGCTAGCGCAATATTATGGAGCTTGTCTGAACCCTTGCGAAGGATCCACAGTCCGTGTTCAGCGGATCCTACATATATATTTCCAAAATTATCGCAATACGTGGAGTTGATAGGTCCGTCCGGTACTTTATTTTCAGGGCCGTAACTTTTTAGCACCTGATTGGGATTGTCACTTGTAATGTCTAAAAACCCATTACAGCCCAAAACCAGGGTTTCACCCATTTCGGAAATGGAGTAAACTGTTTGATTGGATCGCTTAGTGGGCTTGAAAACGGAGAAGTGATCGTCAACTAGTTTAATGAGTCCTTTACCTTTTGAACCGATCCACAAATTGGATTCACGGTCTTTAAAACATGTTTGGATACTCTGAGTACCTATGAGGTTATCCTCATTATAATCGATCACTTTTTGATAAACTCCGGCTGTATAATTTGAAGCTTGGTACAATCCATGAAAATTGGTGCTTATCCATAAATTGTTTCTGTCATCTTCACAAATATCATTTATTGATAAAGTAGTTAAATCGATTCCTTCGATGGATATGCCAAGTGGAGTGGCTCCGTGCAATTTTAGATCGAGACTGAAAGCTCCTCCATCTTCTGTGCCAATAAGCAATTTATTATCGTGCGAAAGGTGAAGTGAGCTGATTTTGGTGTAGGGCAATCCTTCGATCAAGTGGCTTATCAAAACACCATTTTCATTCATGTAACATTTAAGAAGTCCTAAGTCGGTACCTATCCAGAATTGATTTTTGTTGTCTACAAACAACGAGTAGTATGTGTAAGAAGGGTCGTCAATTTTGATGAGGCTTGTGCTTCCGTCAAGACTAATTTTTACTAAGCCTTCGTTCTGACTTAGGGCATAAACAAGGCTATCGTTGGCCGCAAAAAGATCATTAATTCGGGCTGTAGTGAGTGATTCCAAGTTTATTGCCAAGATACTTTCTCGGTCCCAGATGCTGACTGAGCCGTTGTTGTGGCCAAACCATATTTTTCCTTTTTCATCTGATGTGCTGCATGTAATGAAATTGTCGGCAAGTCCATCGCTAATCGAATAAGATGTGAATTTTAAACCATCATATTGAAATAGACCTTCACCTGTACCAATGATCAGTTTGCCTGATATATCTTGGTCAATGGTATATATAAATCTATTGTTTAGCCCTTCTTGTTCGCGATAAAATTGAAACTTGAACGACTGTGCGGATGAGACTATTGTGAAGAAACAGAGGGATATGGTTATGAGGTGTCTCACAATTTATTATAATGCTTTCGCTACTTTTTTTTCTGCTCGGTTATTTTCATATTTCCCTTTGGTGTATGCAGACCTCCTAAAGGTACCGTGTAGAAGGGGAGTAGGTCGCCATATTGATTGGTGAGGTAAAAGACGACATTGTTATTGTTGACCAAGTTTTTATCGTCTTTAGTGAACTGAATGTCCATCGATTTCCCTTTTTCCTCTTGGGTTACCCGATACACATTTTGTGTCCAATTGTTATCTCCAGAAGTACTTAGGTTAGTACCGAGTGACGAGATCGAAAACAGTCGAATGTAGCCATCATTGTCCCAGTCAAAGTTGCTTTGCATGAGCGATACAACTTTGTCATCTATGTAGGGATAAACATGGCTGGTTTGCCAAGGATCGCTATGCAAACGGAAGGTATACTCAAATGTGAAGGCATTTCCTCCTTCTACTGATATATTGGTGTTCGGCTTAGTAGTCATGTAATATCTATATAGATTACCATCATCGCCTTTTATTCCTTCGCATATCAACTTGAATACATAACCACCGTATTTTTTTGAAAGTTCACCCTCACTTGGATTGAATGGCCCGAATGTGTACCAATTGTTGTCATATTTGGTGTCAATGCCAAATGTTTTTGTGGCTAGCAAGTTGCCACTTTTGTAATTGCCTATTGGATTCGGGTCACGCGCATCTTCATCGGAAATGCAGCCTATTCCACCATAAACAGAATACTTTGTGAGTGAATTGTAGGTTACATTCATTTCATCGTGCTGACCACCGCAATCGGGATCGAAAACCCTCAGGTAAATGGGGTCTTTAAAGTCTTGAGGAATCTGAAAAAAGAAGACTTGACAGAAATCATCGTCTCCCCATTTTGATTCTGCCTGCTTGGAGAACGTAACAAGGAATGGTATGTTTTCTTCAAGAGCTGGAACAGGTTGTGCCAACGAACTCTTTTGAGAGAACAGAAGGATTACAACGAATCCGATTATTAGTTGTTTGATCTGAGCCATGATGATTGTCCGTTGTCTGGGAATATGATGATGAATTCTACTCTTCTATTCTGCATGCGCCCTAGTTCTTCGGTGTTGTCTACAAGTGGTCTGCTTTCACCAAATCCTTTCTTCAGAAGTCTTGTGCCATCTATACCTCTGTTGATGAAGTAGTTTCGAACAGACTCTGCTCTTCTTTCACTCAATTCTTGATTGTATTCACCTCCTCCTTGGCTGCATGTGTGTGCATTGATGCGTAGTAAGAAGTCCTCTTCCAAGATCAACATAGCTGAGATATAATTCAAGACTTGTTTAGAGTCTTCTCTGATATCGGCGCTGTTGTATTCGAATTTGATATCACTTAGTTTGGCGAATTCTATATTCAGGACTTCTGCATCTTTAGGTGCAATGTACTCACCGGTTTTTGTGATCATGGAGGTAAATTCTTGCTGATCATATTCTTCAATATGTACAGAAAGATCGCTGGATATCGAAACTTTTTCGAGAAGTGGATGTAGTTTTTCTCTTTGGTTCGAACCTCCTACAATGTACTTATAGGTATCACCGCATTTAATTTCGATGATAGGCTCTTCAATGCTACTAAATATTGGATCGTTGAATGGTATGCGGCTTTCACTTTCTTTAATCACAATGTGGTACATTGTGTTTCGTGATTTGCCGGGAATGGTAGTATTGGAGACAACGTTTTCAGATGTTGGACTGCTATCTGGAACGAGTTCAATAAACGCTGTTCCGTTTTCATTGGCCTTTGTGTAAACTACTCCGTCGTGCTGAACTACGGATATGTTATCGATACCGGCTTTCCTAAGTGCACTGACCGTTTCAGCCAGCGATTCAGGATTGTCTGAAGCATCCGCCAGGTACAAATATCCAGTGCCATCGCCATTCGGTCGAACTATTACATGTATGTTCGATGGAATATTCAAAGGCATTGAATTGTCGTTTGCATCTTCTTTTACCAAGACGTAATATGTAAGTGTTGGTTTAGATATTTTCGTAGCTGAATTTTCAGGATTCGTTAGATCGATATTATTTTTTGTTCCAGATTCTTGATTGACTGATGTATTCGAAGCAGAATTGCCAGATATATTCACGTCAACCGCCGATGTTTGATCAACTCCTGTGGTTGTTCCTTTCAATACGTTCAACGCATCGGTACTCTCTGTGGTATTGATTTGATTTTGACCCTCAATCGAGTTTGTATTAGATGTAGGATTTTCTGTTGACGAAACCTTGCTTCCATAGTTAGATTGATTTGATTCAATATTTGTAGCAGTCTCTGCTGCTATTGCCTCATTGGGGCCAGTTGCTGCAATGGAGGATGCGTTAGTTGAAGCAGCTATTTCTTCTTCAATTAGACTAACGAAACTGATACCCTTTTCATTGGCTTTCGTATAATTCACTCCATCGAATTTTACAATTTGTACGTCGGGGTAGCCACTCTTTCTCAGTTCGCCAATCTGGGAACTTAGCAATTCCGGTGCGTCCTTTCCGGAAGTAATGTACATGAAGTATGGGTTGTCTTTGCCTTTCACCACATTGTATTCTAGACCCGGCGGAAGATCAGAAATGGCCTTTTTTCCTTCGTCGTCTTCGTTTAATAGAATATGGTAGCTAGGTAGAGTATTCGTTGTGTTTACTTCTGTTTGGGTTGAACGACCGTCTATTGATGTCTCATTGTTGGCCACTGGATTGGAGCCTACAGTCTTGTTCGCCGGATTTTCTGCAACGCTACTGTTAGCATTGGAAGCAAGTTCAGATATCTCAACAAATTCAGTACCGTTGAACTGTACAATTTGCAGATTTTGCAATCCTTGATTTTCAAGTTCTTCGAATATGGGCATCACCTGTTCTATGGTCGTTGCATTTCCCGCCGTATACAAATAAGTATCCCCATTTTTTATTTCGGACAATTTGAATTTGATATTTCCCGGAACCACTTTTTCTGGAAGCAAAGGCACATCAGATTTTCTAATTAGTACCTGGTAATTTCCTTTTGTAGGTGGACCTGTCTCTGAAGATGAAATTTCTTCTACCGTCTCTTCCGATTCCTGCAACAATGAATGAAAATCTATTCCATCAAAAGTCACGATTTCTGCATTGTCGTATCCATCCTCGGCTAGTTTTTCGAAAAGTGTGTGAACGCTTTCATATGATGTGGAACCCTCAACCACGTACACAAATCCATCCATAACAGGACATTCTATAATTTTGCCATCTACTTTTTTAAAGTATTTATCAGTTAAGGCAAGGGAAATAGGTGAACGCAGTATTGCAAGGTGAAAGATTGAATCACCCGCCTGAACCATGGGTTGAAGTGAATTAGAAGGCTTTAAATTCTCTGGTATAATAGTTTTGAAATTGCTTCCGTCGAAATAGACAATTTGGGCGTCTGTTTGACCTTGACTTTGTATTTCTTCAAAAGTTACTTGAATACTTTCATATGATGTACTAGATCCAGTTGTATAGACCCATTCATCTTCTAACTTGAATCCTCTGATTTCAATGTCCTTATTTGCAAATATCGGATCGTCGCTGTTGAGTGCTTTATTTGATCTCTTTAGCATTACTTGATATGTAGATTTTATCGCCACCGCTTCAGGCGACTTCAAGCCCATGATTTTTAGTTTCGAAGCACCGATAGGTGTTATTCTTGATACCAACTGATCATCGATTTGCTCAATTCGAATTTTTTCTGGTGCATTCTGACCTAGCTCCTCATACACAGTGTATAAATCATATGGACTTTCTTCAGGTCCTATTGCGTAGATGTATCCATCTGTAGTCTTAAACTCATTCACTGTATATCCTTCAACTTTTACCGCTGGATCGTTCGGATCCATTTTTACCTTTGACTCGAAAAGCACTGCGTAATACGGCGCAAGAGAAGCTTCGGGAGATGTATGTCTCACTTCGTATTTGCCAATGCATTGGATCATTTCAACCGGTTGATAGATTTTGAAATCTTCAATGGCTGCTAGTACAGCGTACTCTGTTGAGTCGGGTGTTACAAATATTTGTCTATATGTGCAAATGGACGAACGTATTCCACCTTTACCTATTTTGCTAAATGCTCCGCACACGATAGTGTGAAATCCCGGAGTATCGAAGGTCGTGCTTACTTCCGGTCCCGAGTACTTTATCTCATCATCTATTACCCAATAGTACTCTTCAACTTGGAAGATGCTGATATCTGAACCATCGGCCTGAAAAATTACATCCTGAGACACCATGGCTTCTGTCGGACCTATAATATAAGGACTCTCTAGTTTTTTAATCACTACCTCTCCCTTTGATACGGAATAGAATCTGGTGTTAGAAATAGTATCAATCAAATCGAGACTAACTTGATAATAGCCTTCCTCAGCGTAGCAATGATCAATTGTTTTTCCTCGAACAATGTTGCCATCTCCAAGATTCCATTCGAAAGCCAGTGGCAAAGAATCGTTGGCGAGTAAATGTTCCTCTTCCATATGGAAGCAGTAGTTGGTGCGCTGGTTGTCGTTGCAGTCAACCAATGCTGGCATATCAGATTTAAACAAATAGACATCATCATTTTCGCTCTCTCTATTGGAAGAGAGGTAACCGTTGTTCCCTCCTTTAGACTCACAATAAGAAAAATCGTCTAGCGGACTGTTTATTGGCTCCGGTAAACGAACAGCTTCTTGATATTTATTTTCTACTATATATGAGAAGTAAACATCAAAACCTTCACTGTCATCATAGCCATTGCTCGTAAAGAAGAGCTTTCCACTTTTAGATACGTAAGGAAATAATTCATCGCCTCTTGTATTGACAGTGTTTCCAAGGTTAATGGGCAAACTCCAACGGCCATTTCGCCAAACGCATTTGTACAAATCGGCCCCACCAATCCCTCCAGGCATGTTAGAGGCAAAGTACAAGGTGGAATCGTCGGGTGAAAATGCTGGGTGAGCTATATTGAATTGCTGATTGGCACTATTGAAAGGAAATGGTTCTGTGACGTTCCATATACCATTGATATATTCGGCTTTGAAAAGTCCTAATTTGTACTCTTTTGTTTTTTTCCTTTTAGATGCTGAAGTGGGTTCCATATTACCTGTGTAGTACAGCGTATTTCCGTTTTTATTGAATGTTGCCGGTCCCTCATTCAAAAAGCCGGTAAGCTCGTTCGAGAATAATGCGGGTTCCGTCCATTGGCCATTGGATTTTTTCTTGCTGAAGAATAGGTCCGTATAGTATAAGTGGATACTGTCTTCTTCGGCAGCAAGTCTCTTTTTGGAACGATTGCTCACAAATATGACTCCGTCTCGATAGGGTATGGCCGAAAATTCAGCGTCGTTGGTGTTGAAATCCAATTTATCGACCTGATATTCCTGAGAAAGCAGGAGGTTAGAATGGAATAGAAAGACAAGGGCCAACAAGGATTTGTAGGAGTATAGGGCTTTCATGATTTCACGAATAGATGGCATAGGGACTCCCTTATACCCTTTTGGCTTTGAAATGGTTACGAAATAATGGCCAAGCCGGAAAGCACGGTTCAGAGTTCTGCACTTGTCTAAGGTATCTTTGAGCCGCATTATTTAACCTCTATGACCCTTATAAAATCAATTTCCGGTATTCGCGGAACCATTGGTGGTGCACCCGGTAGTGCGCTAACCCCGATAGATGTTGTTCGGTTTGCTGCGGCGTATTGTACCATGCTTAAGCAGTATAATCCCGAGAATCATATCAGTATAGTAATTGGCCGAGATGCAAGACCCTCCGGCGAAATGATCAGTTCTTTGGTGTCCTCTACCCTTGTGGGAATGGGTGCAGATGTGATTGATCTGGGTCTGAGCACAACACCTACTGTGGAGGTTGCAGTAGTAAAGGAAAAGGCATCTGGTGGAATTATAATTACTGCAAGTCACAACCCCGTGCAATGGAACGCACTGAAACTGCTTAATGCCAAAGGTGAGTTTATTTCCGCTGATGAGGGTTTACTCATCTTATCAATAGCCGAGAAAGACAAGTTCGACTTTGCTGAAGTGCACGCTTTGGGTAAAATTGTTCGCAAGGATTATCTCGAAGAACATCTCAATGATATTTTGGCCTTACATCTGGTAGATGTTAACGCTATTAAGGCTGCCACATTTCGCATTGCTGTGGATGCTGTGAATTCTACTGGTGGTACTTATGTTCCTGCTCTCCTTCACAAATTGGGAGTCGAAGATGTTGTCTGTATTCATTGTGAGCCTAATGGACTTTTCCCCCATAATCCTGAACCTCTGCCTGAGAATCTCACGGATTTATCAAAAGCTGTGAAAGCGAATGTATGTCATTTGGGAATTTCTGTGGATCCAGATGTAGATAGATTGGCTTTAGTTTGTGAGGATGGGTCTATGTTTGGTGAGGAATACACTCTTGTAGCTGTGGCGGACTATGTTCTTAAAAGCAATAAGGGCAACACGGTTTCAAATCTATCTTCTACTAGAGCATTGAGAGACGTAACACAAAATCATGGAGCCGAATATTTTGCTTCAGCTGTTGGTGAAGTGAATGTAGTTCTAAAAATGAAGGAAAATAATGCTGTGATTGGCGGAGAAGGGAATGGTGGTATTATTTATCCGGAAGCTCATTATGGTAGGGATGCTCTTGTGGGGATTGCCCTTTTTCTTACGCACTTAGCTAAGTCCAAAATGTTGGCATCACAAATGCGCGATTCTTATCCGCGTTATGTTATTTCCAAAAATAAAATCGACCTCAAAGAAGGCACAGATGTCGATGAAATTTTGTCGAAAATTAGGTCTATCTATAAAAATGAAAAAATCAACACGATCGACGGTATTAAGATAGATTTTGAAAATGAGTGGGTACATCTGAGGAAGAGTAATACAGAGCCAATCATTAGAATTTATGCTGAAAGTAGATCTGAAGAGGAAGCCACTCGACTAGCAGAGCGAGTAATCCATGAAATCCAACAATTGGTCTAAATAAATTGCACTATTCCCTCTAAAGGGCTCAACTTTGTAGAATAACTTCCTGATTTCATGAAAGTATATTTAGATAACGCTGCTACCACACCTATCGATCCTCAGGTTTTGAGTGTTATGATGCCATTCCTGACCGAACATTTTGGCAATCCATCGTCATCTCATGCCTTTGGTAGAAAAACGAAAACAGCTATCGAGAATAGTAGACGCATCATTGCGAAATGGCTTAATTGCCTTCCTTCTGAAATATTCTTTACATCAGGGGGTACTGAAGCGGATAATCTGGCCGTTCGAGTGGCAGTAAAGGACCTCGGTTGCACTCATTTAATTACATCAGAGATAGAACACAGTGCTGTTATCAAAACAATGCAGCACACTGCTGAAAAGCAAAACCTGAAACTCAGTTTGGTAAAACTGCAGCCAAATGGTCATGTTGATTTAAAGGATTTAGAACGATTGCTTTCAGAGAATGCGAAGAGTTTTGTTTCTCTTATGCATGGCAATAATGAAATAGGTAATATTCTTCCATTGAAGGAAGTTGGTGATTTATGTAAAAAGTACGGAGCATATTTTCATAGTGATACCGTGCAGACGATGTGTCATTTTCCGTTTAATATGCAAGAGCTGAATATTCATTTTGCCACTGCTGCTTCGCATAAATTTCATGGCCCGAAAGGAATCGGTTTTTTATATGTAAATCGATCTGTTCGTTTCAATGCCGGAATTATTGGCGGTGGACAGGAAAGAGGTATGCGGGGTGGAACAGAAAATCTTTACGGAATAGTTGGGATGGCCAAAGCGCTGGATATAGCCATGCATGATGTAAATGAGCATAAGGAATATATTTCGGGATTGAAGAACTACATGGCAAAACAGTTGCGCGATTTGATACCTGGAGTTATTTTTAATGGCGACTCAGCTTCAGAGAATAGTTTGTATACTGTCCTAAATGTTACATTTCCTCCGAATCCAAATAGCGATATGCTGTTATTTCTTCTCGATCTCGAGGGTATTGCGGCATCTGGTGGAAGTGCGTGCAGCAGCGGCGCCTCAAAGGGAAGTCATGTGTTGGAGGCAATTCATGCACTGAAACCAGGTTGTGCAAGCATTCGTTTTTCTTTTAGTCGAATGACAACCAAAGAAGAAATCAACTACGCCTTAGAGAAAGTGAAAAATCTTTGTCTGGTCAATAAGGTAGTTTACGTTTAGTCCGAGTTATGCCAATTCTGCAGAGTACTGTGCAATATGTGCATCGAGTCCCACGCTTGTTTCGATATAATTGAGGTCTAGTATACAAGGCCCCAACACAGACTTCCAATGCGCAATGCAGGAATAAGTAACATTGGTATTATTTCTGAATCCAAGCTCCGTAGGAGCGACATCTTAATACCCCCAAAACCTCTCTCCCGCGCTCCCAAAAGCTCGCTCGCGAAGCGGGCGCTATTGTCCATCCAACGCACTGGAAGATGTCGCATCTACGAAGCTCCTAGTAGAAATACAAGCAAACAAAATGATAGTACGATGTCGCTCCTGTGGAGCTTTCAACAATTCTGCACATAACACCACTTCATGCATGCAAGATCCTGCAGCGCATTACCCAACACAGACTTCCAATGCGCAATGCAGGAATAAGTAACATTGGTATTATTTCTGAATCCAAGCTCCGTAGGAGCGACATCTTAATACCCCCAAAACCTCTCTCCCGCGCTCCCAAAAGCTCGCTCGCGAAGCGGGCGCTATTGTCCATCCAACGCACTGGAAGATGTCGCATCTACGAAGCTCCTAGTAGAAATACAAGCAAACAAAATGATAGTACGATGTCGCTCCTATGGAGCTTTCAACAATTCTGCACATAACACCACTTCATGCATGCAAGATCCTGCAGCGCATTACCCAACACAGACTTCCAATGCGCAATGCAGGAATAAGTAACATTGGTATAAGATATTTTTAAATGAGCGATCTCGCTTTCAGTTCAAGGTACTTATTTACTGTGTTGATAGATAGATCTTCTGGTCTTGAAAGTATTACCTGAATCCCGTATTTTCTTAATCGCGAAGCAATTTGTTTTTTTTCGTTGAGCAACTGTTGTGCTATGGTTTGCGCATAGATATCACTCACATACTCAACTTTTTTTCGACTGTATTCGATCAATTCGGTGTTCTCAAATATCATTACTACCAATAGGTGTAGTTGATTGATTTTTTGAAGAACCGGAAGCGCCCGCTCCATTGCATAGCTGCTTTCAAAGTTCAAGTAAAGAAAAATGAGACTCCTTGAGCGAATAATATTTTTTACTGCTCTATACAATAGATCGTAATTGGCTTCATGACTTTGAGGTTTTTCATAGTACAGCGCATTGAGAATTTTCTTGAGCTGCAATTCAGAACTCTCCGCTTTCAAAGTGCTTCCAATGCTATGAGAGAAGGTGATGAGTCCGGCTTTATCATATTTCTTTAGTGCAATATTTGAAATGACCAGACTTGTATTGATAGAGTAATCCAGCAAACTCAGACCATTAAAGGGCATGTGCATGCTTCTGCTCTTGTCAATGATGGTATAAACTTGTTGTGAGCGTTCGTCTTCGTATTGATTTACCATCAACGAATTTCTTCGGCTAGTCGCTTTCCAATTGATACTTCTAATGTCATCTCCCTGAACATAAGATTTGATTTGCTCAAATTCGTAACTGTGGCCAATGCGCCGAAGTTTTTTGACTCCTTCAAAATTGCTGATTCGTGCAAATGCAAGCAATTCAAATTTTTTCATTTGAATTACACTGGGGTATACTGGTATCATTTGTGGCTGTGCCAATTGCAAACGCCTTGCAGAGAGTCCAAGAGTTGTTGAGGTAATTGCATTGAGAAATCCAAAGTGATATTCTCCTCGCTTCAGTGGGCGAATTTCATATCTGATTTCCTTGGTTTCGCCGGCTCCTAGGTATTCTTTGAAATGAAAATTTCGACGTTGCAGTTGATAGGGCAGTTCATCATACAAATCCATTTCAGTTTTGAGACCGCCATAGTTAGTGATGAAGATTGCAATTGTGTTGGCATCTCCTAAGGAAAGCATTTTGGTGGTTACACGTTCAGCACGAAGTCGAATACTCCCGGCATATAACAATATGATATCTACAATCAGTACTGCCGATAGGACCATGAGTACAATATTGGCAAGTGGCAATAGCCAAGGCAGGGCAAATGATGCAATGTAAAAGCACATCACAACGCCTAACCAAACAAAAAACTTTCGGGTTAATTGCAGTCCGGAAAAGGGTTTTATTTTTTGATCTTCTGTGATAAAGAGTTCTTTTATGTGATGGTAATTGTGATCGAATTTTACCTACCTCGGTATTTCTACACTTTTCAATATGCCTGTAATAATGTCATCTAGTGTTACTCCTTCCATCTCCCGCTCATGACTGAGAATAATTCTGTGATTAAGCACATCAATGGCCACTTCGCGAATATCGTCGGGAGTTACAAATCCTCTGCCGCGTATAGCAGCCATGGCTTTAGCAGTCTTCATGATTCCCAGCGATGCTCTTGGGGAAGCACCAAGGAAAATATCTCCATTGTTGCGCGTATTGTTGATCAATGCGGCTATGTAGTCAAGCAATTCGGGACGGATATATATTTTTTCAATCTGCTTACGATAATCACTTATCTGTTGAGGAGTAGTTACTTTTTGTACATCACTACTGTGCCTAATTTCGAAATCGGACTGAAAGCGACGAAGAATGGCTTTCTCATTTTCGAGAGATGGATAAGGAACTTTGATCCTAAAAATGAATCTGTCCAATTGGGCTTCAGGAAGGGAATATGTTCCTTCTTGCTCAATCGGATTTTGTGTAGCTATCACGAAAAATGGAAAACTCATAGGGTAGGTTACTCCATCATAAGTTACCTGCTTTTCTTCCATTACTTCCATTAGCGAAGCCTGTGTTTTTGCGGGAGAACGATTGATCTCATCGATCAAAATGATGTTAGAGAAGATGGGCCCCTTCCTGAAATTAAATGTCGAGTCTTTTACATTAAATACCGATGTGCCCGTTACGTCTGTGGGCATCAAATCAGGCGTGAATTGAATACGACTGAAGTCTGCATCGATAGTTTTCGAAAGCAATTTCGCCGTCAAGGTCTTTGCAATTCCGGGTAGTCCTTCAATTAAAACATGGCCTCCAACTAAAAGGGCGGCCATCATTTTTTCAACCATGTTTTCTTGTCCTACAATTACCTTCGATATTTCTCGGTGTATAGCATCTATTGTAGAGGCCAAAGCGCTGGTGTCGACTCTGTCTACAGGGTTCAATCCACGCATCCATTCCGACTCTACAGAAGATGTTTCTGCTACATTTTTATTCTGATTTTCTTCGCTCATTGTTTAATGGATTGTGGGTTATAAATCATTTGCAATTAAAGTAGAACTCTTCTAATTTGTTGTGGAAGTCCAACATTTTTTCTGTTTCTATTCCAGACACAGATTGGTAATATTTACATTGTTCAATCAAGCTACTTACTTTTTCGTAAGGGATACCTGAACGCTGTGATATGGTTTTGATAAATTCGTCATTCCAAAGGGTAATATGAACAGGAACTAGCAATTTCAGTCTTTCGCGTAGGAAGGATTTGTAAAGTTCTATTTTGAGATGAACCAACTTGGTGTGGTCCTCTTGTTTCATGAATAGCTGCGAAATTGTTTCGGCATATTCAATAGATGTGTTCTCCATGTTTTCCATTACAGGAATCACTCTTTGTTTTCGCTTTGCTCCAAATGCCAGATAGAGAATCAATCCGGCGAGTAAAACATACCAAGCTCTTTGTAGTGACGGCTCCGAAAGTATAAATTCTAGTGGTCCCTCGTTGGGAAGTGGTGGAGGACCTTCGTTGAATTTATTATTGTACTCGTAATTTCGACTTTCTTCGTCCCAAATTACTTTCCCTTCTCCCAAATGGGAAAACGCAGCCTGCATATAGGGAATGAGCGTATCGTTTTTGGCATAGTAATTTGCAAATCGAATGGGATTGCAATGAAAGTATATCTCACCTTTCCCAAATTTGAAGCAAATATATTCTGGGTATTCAGCGTCTTCGCCTCCCGTGTCCTCGGGTCGAGTGTAGTGCCCTAAAACTTCGGCAAAACTCCTTTCTTCGGCGAATAAACTATCTGCAAAATAGCTCCACTCCCAACCTCGCTTTTTGAAGTCGTTATACACGGAGTATGTATAATTTTGCTGAGGTGTCACCCCAATATAGGCAACAGTATTGGTGTCTGTTGTTCGCAACTGAAACTGCGATTGCAGGTACTCTGAATCAAATTCCGATTCGCCGAGATAATAATCTATATCTGACTTTGAAGTGATAGAAGTCAATAGAGGATTATACCTTGTTTGCGTAAAAATGAAGGCGCGATTTCCTTCTTGTACAAATCGTTTGATGGCATCAATTTCAAGGGAATCAACAAAGAAGTCTTCTCCAATGAATACGTAGTTATCTATGGCTTCTGTTGAATCTTTTAGCCTTATTTCCAGACTGTCCTCTATGGAAATAAATGGCTGATCATCACGGACTTTTTTCAATAATTCGTGGATGATGTGAGTATCATAAGGATCCTTTCCATCGGGACGCAACTGTACCATCCAATTGGTAGGGGCAGGAGAGGAATAGAACCATATAAATACCAAAATGAGCACCACAACAAGGGTGCTAATCAGAAATAATTTTCCGGTACTATTGGTCTTTCTTTTTGACAAGGATTAAATTTTGATAGTGAAGAAAGGCCGGGGATACTCTGTGGTATGTGGATTCGTTTATTTCTGTATCGGCATACCACACTACTTCGAATGCAAATGTGAGATCGCGAATTTGGCCGAAACCAACGTGCCTGCTCATTTCGCGCACATAATCATTATTCGTTTTTTCCTTTCTCCAAATAATGAGTTCTGCTTCATGCAAATTTTGAAGAACCATTAAATAATGTATTCGAACTGCCAGTTTGTAGTTTTTAGTTTCTAAGGCATGACGCAAAAATTTCTCCAAATCGGTTTCAACTAGGTTATCTTCTAGTTCCAGAAGTTCTTCCGGGCTGATCATAACCACTTTGATATCGGCAACTTGTTTGTTGCGTTGAATGAATTTCAGTATTGTGAAAACAAGCAGGGAAAGGATCAAGATGAAAGTCGAGATTTTTCCGCCCGGCGATTGAAAGAAGTTTGTTACTGCTTCCCAAAATGGTGATGGTGGATCTTCTAAAGGCCTTGGTTCAAAATCTGAAGTGCTTAGAGATTTGGTGGTTTCTTTTACATCGGGTTGGGGCTGACCTTCATACTTAATTCCATCACGTGCCTGCCGAATATCTTCATCAGACCATACTTCTTGCGCCAATAGTGAGCCACATGAAACTCCACTCCAAATGAGGAGCAATAAAATGCGACAGGCTGATATGAAGGGCTCACTTCTCCTTTTCCAACCCATATGCGCGTTTTTTGAATCCTATGATGTCGAGAGATTTTTTTAGATAGGGAGCTTCGTTTATTTCTACTAGAGAGAAGTACAAAAGCGCATTACTGAATATTGTTAGAGGAAAGAATATACATAGGATGAGGTAGGCTAATAGCACCTGTATTATTTGAGCGGAATACCTCGCAATATCCCAAGTAGATGGGATATTCATTTCGATAAATTGAATGGGAAAGCTAATAATCTCCTCATTGCTTATAAATAGTACAATCCATTGCATACTCACAACCAGTATGAATAAGCCTAGCATCTTTCCCCAACCATTGCGAAGTAGAAAAAACAGACGTGGTATGGAACGAAATAGATCCGTTTGCTCAAAATACCCTATGAAATACCAAAGGATGAGCAGTGGAAAAACGAGGATGGATGTTAATATTGCAAAAAACGACAGTTTCAAACTGAGACACAGAATGGTGGAAACAATGATTGTTTGTGTAATCTGACTTACTCCAATCTTCAGTTTGTTTTCCTTTCCTAAAACATACTTGCTTATTACTGAACTGAAGAATATAAGTGAAGAAGAGCAAAGTCCAATGGCAATGATCATCTCAAATAAGTGATCAAAATTTGTAACTATGTATAATGAACTCCAGCTCCAAAACGAATAGTAAACGTATCCTATGTTATCACTGTAATCATAATTGAAAAGAAATTGAAAGTTACCTTTAATATAAATACTAAAAAGGATAGTGGCTATGATTGAAGCTATTGACGAAAATGAAATGATTTTCCTGAAATTTTTCCCAAATAGAATGAATGTTTCAGTAAAGAGTCTTCCTGCTGTTTTGATTTCGGAGATTGAAATATTCATGCCCTGAAGATTCGCTTTTTCTTCATTAATTATGACTTTAGTTAACCCTTTTTTATGCCTGTACCAAGGATACCAAACAAAGTACCCAAATACTAAGAGAAATGAAAGGGCAATAACGGCACCTCGAATAATATCTATAATCAATTTTCCGTTTTCAATATTCGGCAAATCCGTGTAACGAGTTGCAAATGATTCGATCAATGCAGCGTATACCAATAGAACCACTACACCAATCATAATGCGCACACCATTTCGAGCGGAGAATATAAGTGCTTGTCCTCTGGTATAGGTGCCTGGAAAAAGTAAACCACGACTAAGCGCAAAGCCCGCACAGCCTGACATTACTATCATCGAGAGTTCGAGCGTTCCATGAAGCATTATGGCTAGAAAAGATTCCTGAAACAGATCTCGTTCGATAAAAAAGTACATAAATGCTCCAAACATGATGGCATTGCGCAAGATGATAAATACTGTGCCTATCCCGAAGAGTATACCGGTTACAAAAGCTAAAAAGGAAATATATATATTGTTCCAAGCAATGCGCAAAAACATAAATACAGGTTCGCTGTCTTTGTAAACTTTCATAGGATCGCCCTCTGCAATATTGGCCTCAGTCATTTCAATATATGAATGCCCCAACATAATTTTGGCGAAGTCGGGGTAATACATACTCGAAGTAACTCCTATCGTTACGCCAAAAGCGAATATGATGAATGAGAGTAAAAGAGATTTTCTAGCGTGCCACATGGCATCAGGAAGCTCTTCGCGCCAAAATTTCCCAAAACCTCCCTTGACCTTGGATTTATTTTTGTACAGAGTTTGATAAACCTGTTGGGCAATGCCATTCAAGTACACACGCACCGATCTGTTCGAATAGCGAGTTCTACTAAATGAAAGGTCATCCGTGGTTTCTATGAATAAATGGGTAATGCGCACAGGGTCTTTATCTTTCCTTGTGAGCACGTCTTCAAACTCAGTCCACTTTTCCTTATTTTGGCCGATGAATTCGGTTTCCTGCATTCGGTTGTTATAGTTGCAGGCGCAATTTAGTAGATAAAGTGAAATGAAAAGCATAGATATTCGGACAACTCAAAATGTTACCATCTCTTATGAGTTAGCCAGTTCGCGCGATCGTATTCTAGCATATTTTATAGATATGATTATCAAATTAGTCATCTATGTTCTGGCTTTTTTGATGTTCGAATACATCTTTTCAAATCGTTATAAATCAGATATTATCTATATATACTTTTTTCTAATAGTACTTCCCCCAATTGTGTTTTATTCTCTTTTTTGCGAATATGTTTTTCATGGTCAAACTCCCGGAAAAATGCTTCTTAAGATCAGAGTTGTTAAGCTCAATGGCAAACAACCAGATTTTTATGATTATATGCTGCGGTGGTGTTTTCGACTTGTAGACTTGTTTCTCAGTGGTGGTGTTCTAGCGGCGATACTCGTTTCATCCACAGATCATGCGCAACGTTTGGGCGATCTGGTTTCGAACACAACGGTAGTCAGAGTTCGCGATCGCCACCCCATTAGCCTTGCCGAAATCATGAAGATCGAAACCAAACATAATTACGTTCCTCAATATGAATTGGTCCGAAATTTCCCGGAAGAGGATATTGTCCTCATTAAAAACACTTTGGTCCGCTACTCAGAAATTAAGAACAAGGCGCATGAGGAAATTATAGACAGACTCGTGACAAATGTTGCTTCAAGACTACAACTGACTGAAATACCGGAACAGAAGATTCCTTTTTTGAGAACTGTGATCAAGGATTTTATCGTTCTTACCCGTTAAGTAAATCAAAGGATTCGACTATTTGACTTTCTGTGATTGAAATTTCGATTATACCCGCTCCAATTTCCTTTATGAGGGTAAAGATGAATTCGCCGTCCCTATTTTTTTTGTCATTACGTAGAAAATCAATAGCTTTATCAATATCCTTCGTGGTGAGTTTAGGTATTTCATATAGTGAAGCCAATTTCTTATGGATCCCATCAAATGAGGCTGAGGACAAGCCAGTATGTTTCACCGATAAGTAGGATTCCAGGATCAGTCCAATAGCTATAGCATGTCCGTGGCTTATGACTTTTTCTTTGTCTAAATAAAGACTCTCGATGGCATGACCAATACTATGACCAAAATTAAGGAGTTTTCTCGGGCCTTTTTCAAGGGGATCCGACTGAACTATTTTTTCTTTAATGCGCGCGCTGCGTTCTATCAAGCCTTGTATTGTTGGTAGGTCAAAGGAATTTAGTCGCGACCATAGGTCTTTATCAGCGATCAAGCCGTGTTTGAGCATCTCCGCCATTCCTGACTTCAACTCCTCCTCGGGTAAGGTCTTCAAGAAGTCAAAGCAGCACAGCACGGATAAAGGCTGGTGGAAAGAACCTACCATATTTTTTGATGAACCAAGATTCACAGCGGTTTTGCCCCCAATGGCGGCGTCGGTCATGGCCAAAAGGGATGTTGGAACATTTATGTACTCAACTCCTCTCTTATATATAGATGCACCGAAACCTCCTAAATCGCTGATTACACCTCCACCAACATTTACAATCAAGCTTTGGCGGTTGGCGTTGTTTTCGAGAAGAGTGAGCAAAACACCTTCTAGTATTTCCATACACTTCGAGACTTCTCCTGGGTGAACCGTTATGATATCTGCTTCTTGAAGTGGTTCACAGCCTTGAATAAGTTGAGGTAAACAATGCTCTTCAACGTTATCGTCCGTAATAATATAGCAATCACGGCCGCCGACTATCTCTGTGAGTCTAGGGGTAAGTTGTGAAATTTCCTGAAAGTGCTCGGAAGGTTTGTGCATTTGATTTATTTGGGTGGAGTACAAAGAAAAAGAGCAGGTTGATTGCTTCAACCTGCTCTTCTCAATTTTTGAAAGTATTCACTCACTTCCTTCCTCTTCACACTCTCTCTGGTGGTGCCTCCAGGAATCGAACCAGGGACACAAGGATTTTCAGTCCTTTGCTCTACCGACTGAGCTAAGGCACCAGTTTTTTTTTGAGGTGGCGAAAATAGATATATTTTATAAATGAGCTCTAGATTTTTTAAATTTTCAGGAAAAAGGCTCCCTAAAGTTGCTCAAAAGCGTTAACACTGGATCAAGATTCGACCGTTTACAGTTTTTTTTCGACCGAATACTCAATATCACCCGATCGGGTGATACCTTAGTCCGACAGCCCGAAGTGCAAAGGCTAAATAATTGATATACAGTAATAAAGGTTGTAATGCACAAAGAGGGTGATGACTCATTTCTTAGACAAAAACCTCTTTTTACTCGACTAATGGGTATTATGTTTCGATTTTCTAAAAAAATATTTGCGAATTCGAGATGAAGCACTATACTTTTGCGCTTCTACTTGCTAAACATAGTTTGAATTAACCAAAACACTCAAAAATGAGAAAATTATTACGTGCTCTTGTGGCCGTGTTTGCAGTCTGTTGCAGCATGGCGAACGCTCAGCTTGTTGATGTTATTAATGAGGTTCATTCGACCGGAGCAGGTGTTGCAACTTATCCTGCGGGTCATACGACCTACAGAATTTATGCACGTCTGCAAGATTCGAATGACTTCTTTTCTGCCTGTTATGGTATCAGCGACCCCGGTCAGGTTCACCTTCTTCGTATAGGTGATACCGAAGAAGCCGGTGTTAATGCTACAACGCTTTGGAACTCTGCATTTGGTGGAGTTACTGGTTCGGAAATAAACCCTGCATTTTGTGGGATTTTTCCTGAAACGTGTTTTGATTCTTTCGTAACAATCGGAAGAGCATCAAACGCAGATCCCGGAAATATGATCAATGTTTTGACCAATCCTGCCGGTCAAATCGTTCCATCTTTTGGTACCGCCGCAGGACCAGCCGCACCAGCCGCTATGATTAACGACGGTGCGTGGTTCTCTCTAAATGGCGATGTGAACGGACTTCCTGTTGGACCACAGAAACGTGTGCTTCTTGCACAAGTAACTTGCCCAACCGGTACGCTTGCTTACCAATTGAATTTGCAAATTTTCGATGCAGGTATTGGAAACAATCAAGTTCTATATGCCCACACTTTCACAGGTGATCCTGTGGGATTTGTTGGACCGTATCCTGAAATTGATGGTACTTGTTTAGGTCTTGTATTCCCTGAGCCTGGTGTTTGTAACCAGGTAGTTGCAGGTTGTATAGATCAAACTGCGTGCAACTTTAATCCTGATGCCACAGAAGATGATGGCTCTTGCGATTTCTCTTGCTATGGTTGTACTCAACCTACTGCATGTAACTTCGATCCAGCAGCCACATTAGATGATGGCTCTTGTGATTTTGTTTCTTGCCTTGGTTGTACTGACCCAACCGCTTGTAACTATGAATCTACTGCCACTCAAAATGATGGCTCTTGTACTTTCCCCGGTTGTACCAATCCAAACTCATTAAACTATGATGCAAACGCTGGTTGTGATGATGGATCTTGTATTGTTATAGTAAATGGTTGTACTAGTGCTGCAGCTTGTAACTACAATCCTGCCGCCAATGTGGACAACGGATCTTGTACTTTCCCTGGTTGTACCAATCCAAACTCATTAAACTACAATCCAAACGCAGGTTGCGATGATGGATCTTGTATTGTTATAATAAATGGTTGTACTAATGCTACAGCATGTAACTACAATCCTGCCGCCAATGTGGACAACGGATCTTGTACTTTCCCTGGTTGTACCAATCCAAACTCTTTGAACTACAATCCAAACGCAGGTTGTGACGATGGATCTTGTATTCTTATAGTAAATGGTTGTACTAATTCTACAGCATGTAACTACAATCCTGCCGCCAATGTGGAGAACGGATCTTGTACTTTCCCTGGTTGTACCAATCCAAACTCATTAAACTACGATGCAAACGCAGGTTGTGATGATGGATCTTGTATTCTTATAGTAAATGGTTGTACTAATTCTACAGCATGTAACTATGATCCTGCGGCTAACGTGGAGAACGGATCTTGTACTTTCCCTGGTTGTACCAATCCAAACTCATTAAACTACGATGCAAACGCAGGTTGTGATGATGGATCTTGCATTCTTATAGTAAATGGTTGTACTAATTCTACAGCATGTAACTACAATCCTGCAGCTAACGTGGAGAACGGATCTTGCACGTTCCCTGGTTGTACCAACCCTGCTGCTAGCAACTACAATCCAAACGCTGGTTGTGATGATGGATCTTGTGATATTATCGTTCCTGGTTGTACCGATCCAACTGCTTGCAACTACGATGTATTTGCATCTGAGGATAACGGATCTTGCGATTATTCATGTTATGGTTGTACCGATTCAGGTGCATGTAACTACGATTCTTCTGCGACTCTGGACGATGGATCTTGCGATTACTCTTGCCTAGGTTGTACAGATGATTCAGCTTGTAATTACGATGCTGATGCTACAATAGATAATGGTTCTTGCGACTATTCTTGCTATGGTTGTACTGATGATGCAGCTTGCAATTACAGCCCAAATGCTACCATAGATAACGGCACATGTAATTTTGATTGTCAAGGATGTACGGACCCAACAGCATGTAATTACGATCCTACATCTGCAGAAGATGATGGTTCATGTGACTACTCTTGCTATGGTTGTACTTCACCAGATGCTTGTAACTACAACCCAGATGCAACTTTAGACAACGGATCTTGCGATTTCTCTTGCTATGGTTGTACTGATGCTGCTGCTTGTAACTACAATGCAGATGCTACCATAGAGAACGATTCTTGTACTTACCCAGGTTGTAACGATGTTTCTGCTTGTAACTACAATGCAAACGCAGGTTGTTCTGACAACTCTTGTACTTACCCAGGTTGTACAAACCCACAAGCCGACAACTACAATGCAAACGCTGGTTGTGACGATGGTTCTTGCTTCTTCACAATTCTTGGTTGTACTGATGCAACAGCTTGTAATTACAACGCTGATGCAAATACAAATGATGGTTCATGTGTATTCCCAGGTTGTACTGATGATTCTGCTTGCAACTTCAATGCCGACGCAGGTTGTCCTGACAACTCTTGTACTTACCCAGGTTGTACAGATGCATCTGCTTGTAACTACAATGCAAACGCAGGTTGTACTGACAACTCTTGTACGTACCCAGGTTGTACAAACCCACAAGCCGATAACTACGATGTAAACGCTGGTTGTGACGATGGTTCTTGCTTCTTCACAATCCCAGGTTGTACTGATGCAACAGCTTGTAACTACAACCCCGGTGCAAATTCAAATGATGGTTCATGTACTTACCCAGGTTGTACTGATGATTCTGCGTGCAACTACGATGCCGATGCAGGTTGTTTAGACAACTCTTGTTCTTACCCAGGTTGTACAGATCTTGAAGCTTGTAACTACGATGCAAATGCGGGTTGCGAGAACGGACTTTGTGACTTCGGTTGCTACGGTTGTACAGATCCAAACGCACTCAACTATGATGCGGATGCAACTATCGATGATGGTTCATGTGAATACGATCCTAACCAGTGTGATTTTATCTGCCCTGCTGACATGACTGTTCAGTGTGGTGGTGACACTTCACCTGGCTCAACAGGTTTTGCATATTATGTTGGTGCTTGCAGCAACTCATCTTACGTTTGGTCTATTGATGGCGAAGCAACTGGTGACGACTGTAGCTATAGCTTCGTTCGTACTTGGTATGGTGTTCGTTTTATTATCTCTGGTGCTCAAGGTGGTGGAGATGGCTTTGAAGCTGATGACACTTGCACGCAAGTGATCACCGTTTCCGATACCGAAGGCCCTGTATTCATCGAACAGCCTTTGAACATAACAGTATCATGTATAGATGATGTACCTACTGCTGGAGAGTGTTTGGCAACAGACAACTGCTCTGATGTAATTGAGTACGATGTGTTCACTTCTCAGACTGGTTACCCAACGGATTCATGTGTGTTAAGCACAGCATTTGGTCCTGGTCCAGACTGGGCTTTGTGGTTGCCTGATTTCTTCACCTCTGGTGACGCAGCTAGCATTAGCTGGAACTTTGTAAACAATGGTTACCTAGTAGCATACAATGATGGTACAGCACACCTTTATGGTGATGCAGTAAACTCATTGAACGCTGCCCAAGGATTCCACGTTGATATGTGGTTTGAGAATGCACGTACTTGGGATGAATGGTCCGCTCTTGGACGTTCATACAAAGACGATCTTCAGCATGCAGCCAATGGTGGTAACCTTTGGGAGACATGGACCTACTATGAAATGGTAAATGGTTTCTCAACTCTTACCGGTTTTGGTGACTACGCAGGTAGCCAATTGTACTTGACTCACTTCCCACTGAATTACTACTTTGGATTCCAGTGCGGACTTGCAGCCAACAACAAAAATGCCAATGAAGGTATGTCAGGTTGGTTTGTATACGAGGGTTGGTTTGATGGAGAATATGTTGACGGTCATGGTGACATCAACGTAAACAAAGAGTGCTTTGAGATCCCACAACTTGATTGCTTGCACAACGATGAGTTCTCTTATTTCTGGAGAGCAGAAGATGAGTGCGGCAACGTATCATTTACTTCACAGACTATCACCATTTTTGATGATATCGCACCTACTTTCTACAACTGTCCTCAGGACGCAACCGTTGAGTGTGATCAGCCACTTCCTGCAGTAGTAGAGGTAGGCTATCCAAACGGTATCTACGCCCTAGACAACTGTTCAGGTGATGTGGTAATAGAATACCTTGGTGAGTCGGCAGTAGAGAATGAAGAGTCTAGCGAATGCTGGTACCAAATTCAAAGAATCTGGAGTGCTACAGACATCTGTGGAAACAGAAGCTTCTGCACACAGATCATTACTATTGTAGACACCACTGCTCCTGTATTTACATATGTACCTGCTAGCGCTTCTTACGAGTGCGATGAAGAGGTTATGTATGGAGAAGCAACAGCAACAGACAACTGTCAGCAAGTTACTATCACTGTAGATACTCAGACTATCCCAGGTGAATGTCCACAGGAATACACTGTTATAGTTACCTTCTATGCAAATGATGGTTGTGATAACATGGCCACCGCACAGCAGACTATCACAGTAGTTGATACCACAGCTCCGGTATTCGATCCATTCACCGTATATGTATACGTTGAGTGTGATGATTTGGATGTTGCAATATTGACAGCTACAGACAACTGTGGCGAGGTAACAGTTACATACGAGGACCAACTTCAATCAGGTGGTTGTTTGGGTGTAATTGTAAGAACCTACACAGCAATAGATGAGTGTGGCAATAGCTCAACTGCTGTGCAGTATATAGCCATTCAGGACAATACACCACCGGTGATTGTGAACCCAGCGGATGCCACAGTAGAGTGCAGCGATGTACCTTCTATGCCAGAGGTTGAGGCTTATGACAACTGCGGTTACGAAGTAACAGTAGTTGGTACAGAGACCATGGTACCTGGTGATTGTGAGAATAGCTACACTATTATTTGGCATTGGACTGCTGAAGACATCTGCGAAAACATGTCTGAAGCTACCACTACCATTACTGTAGTTGATACTACCGATCCATACTTTACACAGCTTCCAGAAGACATGACCTACGAGTGCGATCAAAGCGTACCTGCAGGAATGCTTATTCCGGCTGCTGACAACTGCGATGATAGCGTTGAGGTTACTGTAACAGATGAAACATTCCCTGGTGAATGTCCAAATGAGTACAGCATCCAGCGTATCTACCGTGCTTACGATAACTGTGGCAACATGGCTATGTATGTACAGAATATCTATGTGGTTGATACAACTGCACCGGTATTTGGTCTCAACCAAAGTGAATACACTTACGAGTGTGATGAGGTTGTTCCAGTAATCACTCCAACTGCTACAGACAACTGCGGAGAAGTAACATACGCTTACAACGACTCAGTGGAAGAAGGTCTATGCCATACAATGATTGCACGTGTTTGGTCAGCTACTGACGAATGTGGCAATGTTAGCTACTTCACTCAGTACATTCACATTGAAGACACCACTGCACCTGTAATCACAGGATCAGTAGAGATCGAACTTCCATGTGATGACTACCAAGGTGTATTTGTATCTGTTACAGACAACTGTCACGAATGGAGCCTGGACTACTCAGATCTTTCACTTAGCGGTGGCTGTCAGGGTCGTATCCAGCGTACATACTATGCTTCAGACGAGTGTGAGAACACATCAACTTTTGTACAGATCATTATTCTTACCGACGTTACTGCACCTTCAGTAGAAGGAGTAGATGACTTCACAGTAGAGTGTGGTTCTGAATACGGAGTAGAGGCACCATACTTCTGGGATAACTGCGACGATGAACTATTCATTCAAAGCAGCGTAACTAGCTCTGGTGATGACTGTCTAACTTATGTGACTTACACCTGGACAGCAACAGACAACTGTGGCAACAGCACATCATCAGATGTAGTGGTTACTATCGTTGACACTACTGCACCATACTTCACATTTGTACCTGAATCTCAGGAAGTGAGTTGCGACATGGATTATGCTTCAGGTGAAGCTACAGCGGCTGATGTATGTGATGAAGAGGTGGTAGTAACCATGTCTTCTAGCACCACTCCAGGCGACTG